>Ga0208896_1000016_pt1 | contig 85779 bp, 85 predicted proteins | sample ETNtaG_27_FD_185778 | JGI IMG/M metagenome (GOLD analysis project Ga0208896, IMG submission 185778) | Marine microbial and viral communities from oxygen minimum zone, Eastern Pacific Ocean - ETNP201406SV63 (SPAdes) (version 2) | ecosystem: Environmental > Aquatic > Marine > Oceanic ... | reverse complement strand
AGATACGATTAATAAAAACAAGTGTATTGATTTCCAGCCAAAGTTTTCATTTAAAATTCCACCGATAATTGGTGAGAATATTGGTATAGCCATATTGGCACTAATAACGAATGAAATTATTTTAAAAGTATTTTTAATTGGAGTTATGTCTTTAATTATTGCAATTGATAAGACTATCCCAACACAGGCTCCTGCAGCTTGAAAAAATCTAAAAAATAATAAAAGTAAAAATGAGTGATCTATTGTCAATATTAAGAAACTCGAACATAAATATAAACAGAGAGCTAAAAGAATTATTTTTTTCCTACCAAAATTGTCAGACAGAAAGCCATATAAAACATGCATTATAGCCATAGAAAAAGTTGAAATAGAAAAAATATAAATAATTCTTTCAAATTCTAAAGAAAAATGTTCTTGAATATTGACTACACTGGGTAAAATTGTATGCTGTGTTAGTGGCGATAATGAAGCCATCAAAGATATAAAAATATAAATATGTAACTTTTGTTTTAATGTACGATTTAACAAAGCATTTTAATTATAATAGAAAAGAAATATTACGCAAAATTAATAATGTTTTAAATAAAGGTATTTTAGAGCTTGGAAAAGAGGTTGAACAATTTGAAAAAAATTTCTCTAAATATTGCAAAGTCAAATATTGTGTAACAGTTTCATCAGGCTCAATGGCTTTGCTCTTGGCATTAAAATCTCTAAATCTGAAATCAAAAGATGAAGTAATAACAGTAGCCAACTCTGATATTCCAACAAGTCACGCTATAACACTAAGTGGCGCTAAAATAAGATGGGTTGATGTTGAAGAAAACACATTTAATATAGATGTAAAAGAAATTAATAAAAACATTAATAAAAATACAAAAGTTATTTTGCCAGTTCATTTATTTGGAAACCCTTCTAAAATGAATCTGATATCTAAAATTGCTAGAAAACATAAATTAAAAGTTATTGAAGATGCTTGTTTGGCTACTGGAGCTGTCTGTGATAACAAAATGATAGGTTCAATAAGTGATATTACTGTTTTTAGCACAAATCCAGGAAAAATTCTGGATGGCATAGGTCCTGGAGGGATTTTAACAACTAACAACAAGAAAATATACTCTAAATTAAAAAAATTAAGAGATTATGGAAGAAGCAAAAGACCTGGAAAGTGGCCTGTAAAATCTGAAATCATTGGCTATAATTCTAAACTATCTACTATAAATGCCGCTATTTTAAATATCAGACTGAAATATTTAAACTGGTATATAAAGAAAAGAAATGGGAATGCGGAATTGTATACACATCATTTAAAATCAGATAAAATTAAATTCCAAGAAATCGACAAGGGTTGCATTTCTTCTTGGAGAAATTTTCCAATAAGAGTTAAGAATAGAAATTATATTTATAACGAATTATATAAAAAAAAATTAGACATCAAACTTAATTATCTTCCTCCAAACCACAAAGATACTTGCTATTCCAATATTAACAAAATACCAAAATTACCGATTACAGAAAAAATTTGCTCTCAAATAATTAACTTGCCTTGTCATCCATACATGGCAGAAAAAGAAATAATTAAAATTTCAAAAAGTATATTAAAAATAGTTAAATAATTAAGAGATGTTAATAGTTTTATTTAATTTGATTGATTTATAAATAGCATTAACAATCTTTACAGACTCTATTCCATCTTTTACATCTACAAAAGGTTTTTTATTTTTTGACAATGAATTTACATAAGATTGAGCTTGATAAAAAAAATTATGATTTGGCCCAAACTTTTTATAATTCTTAGAAAAATTATATACTTGTTCTCCTGAATTAGTCTTTAATGTAAGTCCTTCTCTAATTTGTAAATCAATAGAACCTTTTTCACCAAAAATTTTCGTTTCCCATTTTGGAAGTACATTATAGGGTGCAAACACAGAAACTAAATTAGCTACAACATTATTCTTAAATACTAAAATTACACAAATTGCATCCTCAACTTTTAAACTATTATTTATATTGTTGTATTTTGAGAAAACTTTTACAATTTTGGATTTAGCAAAAAAAACTAGTTTGTCTATACTATGAATAGCATTATAAATTAAAACCCCGCCTCCTGACATATTCTTGTTGTCAATCCATTTTGGTAATTGGGAACTTTTTTGCGATATCATCATTTCTGATATAAATTTAATTTTTCCTATCTTGTTAGTTTGAATTAATTCGTTAGTTTTTAAAACTTCTTTTCTATATCTGTGTACAAAACTTATTGAGTGAGTTAGTTTTTTTTTATTCAAATATGGTAAAATTTTTTTTAATTCAACAGGATCTGTTGCCAAAGGTTTTTCAATTAAAAGATTGATATCTTTTTTAATGCATGAAATTATAGGTATTGCTCTTTGATTGTGAGGCAAGCTCAGGACAATAAAATTCGGTTTTAATAGCAGTAAATCTTTTAATTTTTTACAATGTTTTGCTTTGAATTTTTTTTCAAAAGATTTGGCTTTACTTAAATTATTTTCAATAAAACCAATTAATTTTAAGTTTTTTATCTTCTTAAAAGCTTCAAAATGTCTAAGGCCAGCTTGGCCAATTCCCAGAATGCCATATTTCATTGTTAAATAGATATTAAACAATTATATAAATCTGCAAAGCCAAAAATTATTATTTTATTAATCTAATATTGCTCTTTCAATTTGTTTAGTTTTTGGTTTGTCTTTTTTTATAAAAGCTTCCCTATAAGTTATGTAAATTACTGCTAAAAAAATTATAAATGCGCCAGCCCATGTCCATGTATTAGGTATTTCTGCAAAAATTGTATAACCAATAATTGAAAGCCAAATTAATTGTGTAAATTGCAGCGGCATTACAAAAGTGGCGTCACTCATCTTTAATGATTGAGTAAGACAAAGTTGTGTAATGAATCCTGCAATTACTACAATTGAAAAAACAAATAAATGATTCAGAGATATTCTTTCCCAAAAAAAAAGTGCAATTATAAATGTAGGAGGGGTCATAAAAAGCATATGATAAAAGGCTGTTGTTAGGCTTGAATCATTTTCACTTAATTTTTTTACTATTATCAGTACAAATGAAAAGCTTAAAGCTGCTGATAATAACCACAAAGTACCACTTTCTATTGGAACAAATCCAGGTCTGATAACAACTAGTATGCCTATAAAACCAACAACAAGTGCTGTTGTTCTGTGAAATTTTATCACTTCTCCTAACAATATTACTGCAAGTAAAGTTGTAAATAATGGTGTAGTAAAACCTATTGCAGCAGCTTTTTCAAGATGCAGTGTTCCAATTGCTGTAAACCAGCTTATCATTGAATAAACATTTATTGAGCCCCTTAAAAACTGGAGTTTAATACTCTTTGTTTTCCAAGATTCATTATTACTAAAAAACATAAATGGTAAAATAATAAGCACGCCAAAAAAACATCTGTAAAAAGCTATTATAAAAGGATTTAAGTCTAAAGATAATTGCTTAATACCAGAGACCATTATTGCTGCGGAACCTGTGCTTATTAAAGAAAGTACTACTACAATAATTTTATTTTTAGATGAGTATGATAAAATATTCATAATGAGAGCTAAAATGTTATGTATTTAAAAACACAACAGAAAGAATCGAATAGCTTAGATTAAATATATCTAATTCTAGTTATTTTTCAATTTAAACAAAGTAGAATTATTAAAATAATTATTCCTCTTAGAAATTTTTTTTAACTTAGGATCTCTGACGTTTTATTTGAACATTAGAAAGGGACATCTTCTAAACCCCACTCCTCTTTTTTGATTATATGTTTATTTTTTGTAGAAAATTGGTCTATAATATTAATTTCCGTATTAATTTTCATAGCATGGGTGGATTTTAGTTATAAGTTGGATAAGATTGAAAAAAATACTAGAATAGAGAAAAAGGAATAATAATTAAATCCATGAGAGAATTTTATAAAGATAAATATAGATTAAAAGGAAAAGCATATACCTATGTTGTGTGTGCTATAATAATCTTCGTCATAGTGTTGTTTTTAATTTATTTATTTTGAAATCTAATGTCAATTTTTACCACTCCATTCCTTGACAGTCTTTGTATATTCAGGAAAATATCCAGATATCACACTCAATTCAAAAGAGGATAGAATTGAAGTGTTAGGTTCCCTTTCCAACAGGAATTTAAAACTAAATTCAATTAATTCCTTTTTGCTTGCTTTTCCATTTGTCAAATTTTGATGAACGTCATCAGTCAGGGTCACATTATGACTTGTTGGGTTTTTTGCGTTTACAGTAACCTGAAATTCTTCATCTGATAATTCTTTAATCAAAATCGTCATAAATTTTCCATTATACTCATATTATTTTAAAGTTCATAGACCTCCCAATTAGTTTTGTTTGAAACTCTATCGTATAAGGATTTTGCTCTTAAATTATCACTACGAGTTATCCATCTAACCAAACCCCATCCTTTATTTGTAGAAATTGTTTTTAGTTTTGAAATTATCTGTTCACCAATTTTTAAACCCCTAAATTCAGGTGAAACAAACAAATCATCTAAAAAACCAATATCCTTTCCTCTTAACGGACTTGGCATTCTTCTGTAATGAGCAAAGGCAACTATTTTTTCTTCAAACTCACAAATCAATCCATTGAGTTCGTGCTGTTCATCTGTCAACCAACTCCATACGGTATTTAATATAGTCTGTGTCATTTCAACTTTATAAAAATCAGCATAACCGTGATAGAGTTTTTGCCAGTCTTCTTTATCATTAAGTTTGATACTTCTAATAAATGTTGTGTTCATTAGACAATTTATAACATAGCACGAAGTCTCATGCAAAAGCCCTGCAAAAATGTTAAATTCCTTACACGAAGAATTACACGAAGTTATCTATAGAAGATGTAACTGAACATCTAAAGAAACATAAACCATTTCTTTTTGCTGAAGATTTAAGAAAAAAGTAGGACAGTTAGGGACTGTCCCTTACATGTCCCAATCTATATTTAGATACTCCAATTCTTGATGTTGGTGCTGGAACAGGTTTAGTTGGTGAATTGCTATATAGAACAGGTAATAAAAAAATAATTGGAATAGACATATCTTCAGAAATGTTGGAACAAGCAAAATTAAAAAGATGTTACTCTTCCTTAATAGAAGCAGATGTTACAAAAAAAGTTCCAATAAAAAATAATTCTATTGGAGCTGTTGTAAGTGCTGGAACTTTTACTCATGGACATATTGGACCGAATGCTTTTGATGAACTTTTGCGTATTACAAAACCTGGAGGATTATTTGTTTTATCCATTAATTCAAAAGTATTTACAAAAGGTGGTTTTCAAGAAAAGTTTTTTAGAATTAAAAACAATATTTCTGCCCCTGTGTTTAATGAATTTAATGCTCATGGTGAACATAAAGATAAAAAATTTAATGAAATAAAAATATTTGCATCTATTTTTCGCAAAAAATTTTTTTAAGCAACAGAATATCCTTTTGATTTAATTCTCACTTAAACCTAAAAAATGTTCTTTAATGCTTTTTGAAAGTGCTAACAAATCATATCCACCCTCTAAAAATGATATTACCCTTCCTTGAGAATGTGTGTTTGCTATCTCTATTATCATCTTTGTTATTTGATTATAATTTTCTGATTCTAGATTAATATTTGCTAGAGGATCTCTTTTATGCGCGTCAAAACCAGCTGATATTAATATTATTTCAGGTTTAAATTTATCAATATTGTCTAAAATTCTATTTTCTAAAATTCTTATAAAATCTTTTCCATCTGTTCCTGCTTCAATTGGAGCGTTAAAGATATTACCAGTTCCAACTTCTTTTTGTAAACCTGTTCCTGGAAATAATGGATGCTCGTGAATAGATCCGTAAGCAACAGTTTTATCTTGACAAAAAATTTCTTGCGTACCATTTCCATGGTGAACATCAAAATCTATTATTCCAATTTTTTTTATTTTATGTTTTTTTTGTAAATATTTAGCAGCAACTGCAACATTATTTACAAAACAAAATCCATTTGCTCTAACAGTTTCTGCATGATGACCAGGCGGTCGAACAGCACAAAATACTCTTTTTTCATTATCAATAATAAGACTATTTGCTGCAGCAATCCCTGCTCCACAGGACCTTAATATTGCGTTTTTACTATTAGAACACAAAAATGTATCAGCGTATGATTCTTTTTCTACCCCCACTAAACCAAAATTTGGAATTAATGAAAAAATATTGTGTATATGTGTTACTGGATGAGCCAGACAAATATCGTCAACAACTGCTAATGGTGCTTTTTTAATTTCTATATCAATACAACTTATATCTTGAATAGATTTTAGAATAACCTGTAAACGTTCTTTTTTTTCTGGATGATTTGGACCATTATCTTTCAGCAAACAGTCCTGATGGGTATAAACAATTATTTTTTTCATTAATTCTTCTTAAACTTATTTTATCAATTTCAAAAATTATTATCCTTATTCATATAGATACATAAAATTAAAGCTAAAAATACCTTAAAACATTAAATTGGTATATAAAGTTTTTGCATAAAGTTTTTATAAAATGTTATATTGGGATCTTAGAAAAAATTTTGTTAATTACAAAGCTCCCTGCTTCTATTTATGAAAATAAATTATTCAAAAATCTTAAAAAAGAACATGATCAATGTTTTAAAGGATGTTTTAACAAATATAAAAAATAATGGCTTACAAGAAGGTCATCATCTATATATAACATTTAAAACGAACGACAAAAAAGTAATTATTCCTCAATGGTTGTTAGATGAATTTCCAAGTGAAATGACAATAGTTATTCAACATGAATATTGGAATTATGATATCGCAAATGATCATTTTACAATAACGCTATCCTTTAATGATATTAAAGCAGATTTAATTGTTCCTTTTAGTTCTGTAATATCTTTTGCAGATCCTTATGCTAATTTTGGATTAAAATTAATTCAAGATAAAGTATTAGACAATAAAAACAATAATAAAACAAAACAAAAATTAAAAACTAAAGGATATACAAAAAAAGATAATATAATCGAACTTAACAAATTTTGAAATTAATTTAAAGAAAATATTTGTTAGTTATTTTGTTACTCTCATATTCGATAATAAAAGGTTTTCCAGTTGGTATTTCTGCTGTTGAGATTGTTTTGGTAGTATAAATATTTAATATTAGAAATAATGCTCTCAAAGAATTTCCGTGTGCAGATAATAGAATATTTTTTTCATCTTCCAAATCCTTTTTCATAGTATTCTCAAAATACGGTTTAACTCTTTCAACAACACTCTTTAGACTTTCGCCACCCGGGGGATTAACATCGTATGAACGTCTCCAAATGTGAACTTGTTCTTTTCCGTATTTTTCAGCTGTCTCTTGTTTGTTTAGACCTGTAAGATCTCCGTAATCTCTTTCATTTACTGCTATATTTTTTATAATCACTAATTCATCATTATTGAATAAATGATCGTAATTTGCCTCTTTCATAGCAATGATGGCTGTATCAATAGCTCGTTTAAGGCCACTAGAGTATACTTTATCAATAGGTATTTTTTTTTCTTTTATAAGTCTTCCAGACTTCTTGGCTTCTGATATTCCATTTTCCGATAATTCGATATCTTTCCAACCAGTAAAGCGATTTTCTAGATTCCACTGGCTTTGGCCGTGGCGCAATAGTACTAGTTTGCTCATATATATATTTTCTTATCTTAATATTTAGTAAATGATATAAGAACATAGATTGATAATATTTTTTATCTAATATGAAAAGAAAAAGAATTGAAAATGACTCTCTAGGTCCCAGAAAAATTGATTCCAAAAGATTATGGGGGGCTCAAACACAGCGTTCGCTTGAAAATTTTAAAATTGGTCATGAAATAATGCCTAAAGAAGTGATCGTTGCTTTAGGTTTTCAAAAAAAAGCTGCAGCATTAGCCAATATGAAATTGGGCATTTTAAGTAATAAAATCGGCAAAGCGATCACCAAAGCTTGTGATCATATAATTAATTTAAAATTCATTAATGAATTTCCTTTAAAAGTTTGGCAAACAGGATCAGGTACACAGACCAATATGAATGCAAATGAAGTTATAAGTAATTATGCTATTAAAATATTAAAAGGGAAGATTGGATCCAAAAATCCTGTGCATCCTAATGATCATGTAAATTTGTCTCAGTCTTCAAATGATACATTTCCAACAGTTATGCATATCGCATCTAATGTATTGTTAGAAAAAAAATTAATTTTGAGCCTTGATTCTTTGATTAAAGAATTAAAAAATAAATCTCAACAATTTAATAGAATAATTAAAATTGGAAGAACTCATACTCAAGATGCTACTCCTATTACTCTTGGACAAGAATTTTCTGGATACCTTGAGCAAATAAAAAACAATAAAAATAGATTATTAAACGCAAAAAAAGAATTATGTTTTTTAGCCCAAGGAGGAACAGCTGTTGGTACTGGCATAAATGCCCCTAAAAACTTTGATAAAGTTTTTTGTGAATATCTTTCAAAACTAACAAAAACTAAATATTTGCCAGCTCCAAACAAATTTGAATCAATTGCATCTCATGATTCTTTAGTAAGTTTATCGGCAGTTCTAAATACTCTATCAGTATCTTTACTTAAAATAAGTAATGATATTCGTTTTTTAGCTTCAGGTCCACGATCAGGGTTGGGTGAGCTTCAGCTTCCTGAAAATGAACCAGGATCTTCCATTATGCCTGGAAAAATAAATCCAACACAAATTGAGGCCTTATCTATGGTTTGTGCAAAAGTAATGGGAAATCACACAAGTATCTCTATAGCTGGATCACAAGGTCACTTTGAATTAAATGCATTTAAACCACTAATTATTTATAATATTATTCAATCCATTAATTTATTATCTGATTCTATCGAGAGTTTTAATAAAAAATGTTTAAAAGGCATTAAAGCAAATAATAAGCGTATTAGTAAAAACCTAAACAACTCTTTAATGCTCGTTACTGCTCTAAATAATTATATTGGTTATGATAATGCTGCAAAAATAGCTAAAAAAGCTTTTAAAGAAAATATAAGTTTGAGAGAATCCGCAAATAAATTAGGAATTTTATCAAAAAAAGAATTTGATCGAATAGTTCAGCCTAAAAAAATGATATAAAGAAATTAAATTATCTCAAAATTTGAATGGTCAGACAAAAGTTTATTTAAAAGTTGATTGTTTAAAAAATGGCCGGATTTTTTTCCACTAAAATATCCTTGAATTGGATAGCCTGCCAAATATAAATCTCCTATCGAATCCAAAATTTTATGACGAACAAATTCATCTTTAAAACGTAATCCACCTTTATTAAGTATACTGTTATCTCCAACGACTACGGCATTTTCTAAACTTCCACCTAAAGCATATCCTTTTTCTCGGAGCTTCTGAACATCTTTTTCAAATCCAAATGTTCTTGCAGAAGCAACATCACTTTTATAATTACCATTAATAAGTTGTAATTGGCATAATTGGCTGTTGATTAAATGACTATCAAAAACTATTTCAAAATCAATAGAAAAATAATTAGATGGTAATATTTTAACTAAACTTTCACCGTTAGATACTTCAACTTTCTTTATTATTTTTAATATTTTTCGGTATTCATCTTGTTTTACTAAGCCAGCTTTTTCAAATAATTCTACAAAAGGTTTTGAGCTTCCATCCATAATGGGGACTTCAGGTCCATCAATTAATATTAAAGCATTATCTATGTGCATTCCTGATAAAGCGCTCATAAGATGTTCTATTGTAGATACTGAGACGTCTCCATTAGAAATAGTGGTTGATAGGGTGGTTGATGAAACATTGTGCCATAGTGCCATTATCAATGCATTTTTATTAACGTCTTTAACATCAGTTCTTAAAAAATTAATACCAGAGTTAACCTCACTTGGCTTAATAGTTATATGAGATTTTTTTCCTGAATGTAATCCTATGCCGGAAAACGAAATTTCATTTTTTATTGTTTTTTGTTTTTGTTTGTAAAAAGTTGTAGCAATCATTGACTAATAAAAAGTGCTGTAAAACAGCACTTTTATGAATATATTTTTTTATACAGTTATACAATTAACTGAATATTACTGATTATTTCTTTACGAAAAGCCGATTTAATTAGCTTGTCTCCTTAAAAAAGTTGGAATATCTAAGAGCTCCTCATCAGATTCTTGATTGAAATCCTCATCAGTCTCTTTTGCTTCTGGATCAAACGAATTTTCAACTATCTCTTGCTCAGAAGCGACATTATCATCTTCTAGTTGATTTTCAAACATAGGTTCCTTTTTTTGGTTCTTTGTAATGTTTGTTGCACTCTCACTAGATGATTGTTCTTCAATATTGTCAAAAAGACTGAGTTTTCTAACAGATGTTTTTGTTTCAATCTGGTCAGATTCGTTCTCATTCAATTCCGATGAACCTGAAACCTCAATATTTGAAATGATTTCAGAATCATCTTTTTTATCAAGATTTGCAGTTAGATCATTATTTTCAATTTTGGCCTCAACTGATATTTCTTGATTATTTTCTCCATTCATTACATCTTCTTCAATGTTTGCAGCAATTTCTTCATTAGTATAATCAATATTAGTATCTTCAGTATCCGAAGAATCTTCTTCTCCTAATGAGCTTTCCTCAATATGATTTTCATTGATTTCTTCGATTTCTTCAGTGATTTCATTTTCTTCAGATAAGGAATTAAAATTAGAATTTAAATCTGCATCACTATTCGTAAAGTTATCTCTTTTTTCTTCGCTCGATGTTTGCTGGTACACAGAATTATTAATCAACAAACTTGATGATGAATCTAAAGATTTTGGTGATACTGCGTTGTTTAGATCTATGCCAGTTGCAACAATGCTTACTCTAACAACTCCTTCTAAACGATCATCGCATGTTGTGCCATATATAATATTTGCACTTTCATCAACTTCTTGCTTAATTCTATTGGCAGCTTCATCTACTTCATATAAAGTTATATCATTGCCGCCAGTAATATTTATAATTAAACCTTTTGCTCCTTTAAGAGATACGTCGTCAATCAAAGGATTGGCGATTGCGGCTTCTGCAGCTGCAACAGATCTTCCTTCACCAGATGCTTCTCCGGTTCCCATCATTGCTTTTCCCATTTCACTCATAACTGTCTTTACATCAGAGAAGTCTAGATTAATTAAACCTGGCTGAACCATTAGATCCGTCACTCCTCTTACACCCGCATATAAAACATCATCAGCCATTTTAAATGCATCTGCAAAAGTAGTTTTCTCATTAGCTATTCTGAATAAATTTTGATTTGGTATAACCAGAAGAGTGTCAACATATTGTTGAAGTTCTTCCAGGCCTTTTTCAGCCAATTTCATTCTTTGAGTTCCTTCAAAATGAAAGGGTTTTGTAACTACGCCTACAGTAAGAATTCCTTTTTCTCTAGCTAATTTTGCAATAATAGGTGAGGCCCCAGTTCCCGTACCACCACCCATTCCAGCTGCAATAAACAACATATGGCTACCTTCAAGCATTTCGCTTATTCCATCTATTGCTTCTTCTGCAGCTTTTTTCCCTACATCTGGACGCATACCTGCCCCAAGACCTCTGGTATTTTTTATGCCTAGTTGAATTTTTTTCTTACAATTTGAAATTTGTAGTGCTTGAGCATCCGTGTTAGCAATTAAAAATTCAACCCCTTCAAGATTTGAGTTCATCATATTATTAACTGCATTTCCTCCTGATCCTCCAATACCCAAAACAGTTATCTGAGGACGTAGATTTGGGCCTACATCTGGTATAGAAATATTTATTGTCATGTAATCTTCTCCGCCGTTTTTATTATTTAATTAACGTTTTGTTGTCGAAATCGTCAATGAATTAAATTATATATTGTATGTTTTATCTATATATATTGATCAAGCCAAGAAGAAAAACGACTTAAAACAGTGTTTTTTTTGTATTTTTCTTCATTTCTTAGGAATTCAATTTCAAAATCTGATTTATTGAAAAGAATTGTTCCAATGGTTTGAGAAAATTGAGGATTTATGAATTTATTATCCAATCCTTTGATTGATAATGGCATACCAATTCTAACATTGCTATCAAAAATGTCTCTAGCATATTCATCTATACCTTCTAGTATGGCGCCCCCACCTGTTAAAATTAAATTTCTTATATGTTTCTTGTGAAAATTATATTCTTTTAATTTTTGCCAAATCAACTCCAAGGTTTCTTCAGCTCTTGGTTTTATAATTGAATTTATAGTACTTCTGTTAATTTGCTTAAATTTTGACGGTTCATTACTCATAGGGATTTCTATAAGTTCATATTCATCACTAGGTGAAGATATAACAGAACCATAAAGAGTCTTAAGTCGTTCTGCGCTTTCTACATTTGTTGAAACTCCTCTTGCAATATCATTAGTAATATTTTTTCCCCCTACATTAATAGCATCCATAAAAATAAGTTTTTCATTTTCAAAAAGCGCTATGGATGTTGAGGATGCTCCTAAATCAATGCATATTGCTCCTAAGAGTTTATCATCAGGAGTCAGTGTAGCTAATGATGAAGAAAGAGGTGTTGGTACGTAATTTTCAATATGAATGTTTAAATTTTTAAACAGAGTTGAAAGTGTATTCGTATAATTTTTTTTAACTGCAAATTTGTAAAAATTTAATTTTAAATTATCACCGAATGTTCCTATAGGGCTATTCGAAAAAAATTTGTTGTCAATTTCATAACTTGAAATAAATTTTTGAATAACATCGTAATTTTCAATAACGTCAAGAATATCAGATTGATTTACCGCTTTTTTTAAATGCAAATCACTAATCATTTTGCCTGAAACATTGATTACAGATTCACTAAATATAGAAGAAGATTCAATAGCGGGAAGGTTAAGATTTACGGATTTTATATCTGTTTGAGATTCTTTAGCTGCTTCACTTATTGTTTTGTGTATCTCATCCTTTAATGAAACTAAATTAGTCACCATACTTTTATTAACATATGTATTAGAATTACTTATAAAAGATAAAATTTTTTTTGATCCATCAGTTTTAATGTCACATACGATTGATGAAATTTTTGAATTACCTATATCAATTCCAACTTTGATCATTTTATTGTTTTAAATTTTATAACTATTTGTTTGGGAATCCTTAAGTCAATCATTTCAATTTCTGCCAACTCTTGATTAGAAACGTTTTTATAAAATTTATCATAATTATTAAATGAATCTAAAATATTGTTTTCAGGTAATTTTATATTAATACCATTTCTAAGCTCAACATCCCACCTTCTATTGTTTACAAAAAAAGCTTTTATAATTTCGTTCCGAAACAATAATGGTAATGAATTAAAAAAAATATTTGCATTAAATAAAGAATTACTACCCTCAAATATTATTAGATGAAGATATAAGTTATAATTTGAATTTACAGAATCGATTATTTTTCCATTCTCATCAAACAACAAGTTATCTTCACCATTAAAATAAATCCCAACTGGAATTGACTCAACAATATTTACATTAATAGTATTTTTATAGTCACTTTTTATTGTAAAATCTTTTATCCACTTATTTTGATGTAAGTTTTTAGAAATTTTTTTAATTGGAATCAAAAATATTGAATTACCATAATATTTAGTAAAATTTTTTTCAATTTCATTAGGTTTAATATTAATTAATTTATTTATGTTAACTTTAGTAAAAGAGTAGCCATAGTTTTTAGAAAATTTTTCAATATTTTTAGCAAATACCTTATTTATAGTATTAAATTTGTCAGCATCATAATAAATAAAAATCAATACAACAATAAACACGATAAATGCAGTAAATCTGATGATGGAATATGCATTAGTTTTTTTTTTATTTATTCTATTTTTAGTCACAAGGAAGATTCTATAATTTTTTTTATAAGTGTATCAAAGTCAATATTATTATGACTCAGTTGCTCAGGAACTAAAGAGATAGGTGTCAATCCTGGTTGAGTATTGATTTCAAGAAAATAAATATTTTTTTCATCAAAGAGAAAATCAGATCTGCTAATTCCCTTACATCCCAACTCATCATGAACAATCTTTGCAAAAAATAAACATTGTTTATACATTTTTTTTGGTAATTTTGCTGGTAAGATATGTTTGGATAATCCTTTGATATATTTTGCTTTATAATCAAAAAATTTACGTGAAGAAAAAATTTCAGTTACTTCTACTGCTTGCGTAGTTTTTTTATTTTCATATACGCTAACAGTTAACTCTCTACCACGAATATATTTTTCAATCATTAGTTTGTTATGATTTTTATATCTATTTATTTCATTATCATAATTCAAAAAAAACTTACTAATATCACTCTTTGAATTGAATATCTTAACTCCAAAACTAGAGCCACTTGATACCGGCTTTAATACAAACGAATTTAACTTATTATATATTTTATATAATAGATTAATTTTAATCTGATTTCTTTCAAGAATTATTGATTCAATGGTGACAACTTCACTATTTTTAATTTTTAATTTAGTTAAATTTTTATCAAATCCTATTTTTGAGGCTTTAGAATCTGAATGCGTATAAGAAATTTTGTATTTTTCAAGAATTTTTTGTATTGTGCCATCTTCGCCATAAGTTCCATGAAGAGCATTAAAACATAAAAAATTTTTGTCATATAGTTTGATTTTTTCAGAAAAATTTTTTGGATTTACCTTAAGAACTTCAAATTTTATTTTCATTCTTTTCAAAGATTTTTGAACTTCTTTAGAAGTTCTTAAAGATATTTCATGCTCTTCATTAAAACCTCCTTCCAAAACTAAAATCTTTTTCATTAATGAGCATCTCCAACTATCTTTATTTCCCAATCAAGCATAATTTGAAATTTGTTGTAAACTTTTTCAATAATTAGTTTTCCCAAATCTTCAATTTGACCTGCTGTTGCATTATCAGTATTAATCAAAAAGTTAGCATGTTTACTGCTTACAACAGCATTCCCTACTTTTAAACCTTTGCATCCTGCCAAATCAATCAACTCTGCTGCGTAACTTCCAGTAGGATTCTTGAAAGAACTTCCGCTAGTTTTTGTTTTAATTGGTTGGGAATATTCTCGATTATTTTTAATAATCTTTAATTCTTCCTCAATCTCTTTCTTATCCCCAAACTCAACATTGAATGCAGCACTGATTACTATATCGTTATCTGATATATTTGATTTTCTATACGACAATTCTAATTCATCATTCTCAATAATTATTTTTTTTCCATTATTTTTCATTACTGTTGCACTGAAAAGAACATCTCTGGTCTCTGATCCAAAGCATCCCGCATTCATTTTGATAGCACCTCCAAGACTTCCTGGTATGCCTGAAAAAAACTCTAAATTTCTTATAGAATTTACGTAAGCAAATTTAGCTAAGTTAACATCAAGAATACTTGCTCCTGTTATAATTTTATCATTTTCAATAAATAAATTGTTAAATGATTTTCCTAATTTAATAATCAATCCCTTGAATCCCCCATCTCTTATTAAAAGATTTGATCCATTGCCAACAACCAAAAAAGGCGTATTACCAATATTATTTAATATTATCTCAAGTTCGTTTTCATCACTAATTACACAATAAATGTCAGTTTTCCCACCAGCCCTAAACCAAGTTAATCTAGAAATATCGTAATCAAACAAAAATTTACTATTTAATTTTTTTGAAATCTCTAGAATTTTTTCGTACATTATTTTCCTTAATCAATTTATGAGCTTTATGTGTAATGGATCCAGCTCCCATAAAAACTATTAAGTTATTATCATCATAAAATGAAGATAAGATTTTATTTATATCGTCATTTTCTTTAATATAGAAAACTTGTTGGTTTTTTTTCCTAAGATCCTTTACAATATTCTTTGAGTTTATTTTTTTTATTGAATTTTCACCTGCTGCATAAATATCCAATAAATAGAGTATATCAATTTTGTTTAATACTTTAATAAAATCACTATACAGATCTCTTGTGCGCGAAAATCTATGAGGTTGAAAAAGTACAATTATTTTTTTTTCTGCAATATGTTTTGCAATTTCATAACTAGCTTTAATTTCAGTAGGATGATGAGCATAATCATCATAAATAAAAGATTTCTTTATTTTTCCAAGAAAAGTAAATCTTCTTTCCACTCCTTTAAAAGTCCCAAGAGACTTTTGTATATTTTTAATTGAAATACGTAATAGCATTGCTGCAATAATTGCAGAAGTTGCGTTTAAAACATTATGCACTCCTAAAAGATTTATGTAAAATTTATAAATTCCGAAATAATGCGGAATAGTATTTTTTTCTATATAGATAGAAAATTTTGATTTCATATCACCATATTTAATATCCAATATTTGAACATTTGCTTCTTTATCTTTGAGGGCGTATGTAATGATTTTTCTCGTATTAATTTTCTTTGACAATTTTTTTAAATTGTTATTATCAATACAAATTATTGAATATCCATCAAATGGTAGGTTTGTAATGAATTTTTGAAAAGAATTAACTAGGCTGCTTTTTGTTTTATAATAATCTAAATGTTCAATATCGATATTGGTTATAATATTAATTTTATGTGGTAATCTCAAAAAAGATCCGTCGCTTTCATCAGCTTCAACCACTATCCATTTGCCAAGCCCCATTCTATTGTTCTTTGAATATGCATTAATAATTCCTCCATTTATTATTGTGGGATCCAATTTTGCATTTTCCAATATGGTTCCGACTAGACTTGTTGTTGTAGTTTTCCCGTGTGATCCTGCTACGGCAATTGCGTTTTTATTTCTCATCAATTCAGCTAACATTTCTGCTCTACTCACAAGAGGAATTGATAATTCTTTGCATTTTTGTATCTCTGGATTTGATTGTCCTATCGCAGAAGAAAACACAGCGGCTGATATATTATTTATATTTGATTTTTTATGACCTTGATATATCTTTACTCCCCTATCTTTTAATCTTTTTATTGTGGAATTAAAAACAAGATCACTGCCTTGAATAATATATCCCTGGTCCAACATAAGTTCAGCAATTCCTGACATTCCTATTCCCCCGATACCGATGAAATGAATAATGAAATTTGAATTTTTTTTGTTTAAATTCATTTAAAAACTTTATTTAACATTAATTTATTAGCATCTAAAATTTTTATCTGTTGTAAATTTTTTATAATTGATATTCTTTGATCAGCATTATCAAATAATCTTTTAAATGCGAAATATGCTTTATCCGAATCTAAATCTTTTTCTTCAACCAATTGTGCGGCATGCTTATTCGTCAAATATTTTGCATTAATATATTGATGATTATAAATAGAATGAGGTAATGGAATTAAGATTGATGGTATTTGTGATTGAATAATATCATTTATTGTACCAGCACCAGATCTGGCAACTACAAAATCACTTGAATCTAATATTTTACAAATATTAAAAAAGAAATTTTTTAACTCATATTCAACGCCTAAATCATTTAATTCATTTTTTATTTTGTTGGCTTGTTTATTTGAGCATTGCATTAAGATTGATAATTTTCTATAATAATTATTTGGTAATTTTTTAATTATCTTTAAAAAGCCATCGTTTAGATTTAATGATCCTTGACTTCCTCCAAATATTAAAATTTTTAATTTTTTATCTTTAACAATATTAATGCTTCTTTTTTTAAAAATTATTTTATTGTCATTTGGCAAGCCTACATGATATATTTTTTTTGTATAGCGTGATTTTAGATTTATTATATTATCAAAATTAATAAAAATATTATTTGAAAAAGGTGCAAAAAATAAATTAACTTTTCCAATAATTGAATTTTGTTCATGCAAATATATTTTTGTCATTCTCAGTGCTTTTAAAAACAGTGCTACGGTTAAAGGCGTAAATGATGCGTAACTTCCAAAACCAAAGCAATGAGATGGCCTAATTTTAAAAAGATAATAAAATGATTGTATTAAACCATATAATAAAAGAAAAATTGACTTTAGTTTATATAGTGTATTCCCGGAAAAATGAGCAGAGCTTATACATAAAACTCTTCCTTTAAACTGACCTGCATACTTCAATCCTCTTTTATCTAAAAATAGCGTGCAGTTGTAATTACAATCAATTAGATAATTACCATAATTTACTGCTGGAATTACATGGCCTCCCGTACCGCCTGCAAATAATACTAAATAATCAATTTTCATTTCTTTTGTTTAGTTAATGATAATAAAAAACCAAATAATATTGAGCTTGAAATCATAGAAGATCCTCCGTAACTGATAAATGGCAAAGTCATTCCTTTTGTAGGTATTATGCCTAAAGTACTAAAAATGTTAATTAAGGACTGCAATCCATATGAACAAATCAAACCTACAATAGCAATAATCACATAAGGTTCTTTATATTTCAGTAATTGCAATAAAAATCTAATAATAAGAATAAGTATTAATAAAATTATAAGTGAGCAGAATATAAATCCAAGTTCTTCTCCTGCTACTGCAAATATAAAATCTGTATTGGCATCTGGAATTTTTTCTTTTAATACTCCTTGGCCAGGACCTTTGCCAAAAAAACTACCTGATTTGAATGCTTTTAAACTTAAGTCAATTTGATATCTATCAGCAGAAGGATCAAAAAAATCATTTATTCTCTTATTGACATGATCAAAAACGTAATAAGATGTCACTGATAATGCCAAAAGCATTACAAAAAAAACTGTAACTAATAATATAGATAAGCCTGCAATAAACAATTGACAAAAAAATGATGCGGATAACAAAAAAGTCATCCCGAAATCAGGTTGCAAAATAATTAATCCAACTAAAACAAAAAAAGAAAAAAATAATATATTTAAGTATATTTTTTTACCCTCAATGCCTTTGCACAAAAACCAAGCGCTTAACATTAAGAAAAAAGGTTTAATAAACTCTGAAGGCTGAATACTTATATTGATTATTTTAATCCATCGTTTAGATCCTTTAATCTCATAATCCAGCAATAAAATACTAATAAGTAAAATTGTAAAGATTATCAATCCAACTAAAGACAATCTCCTTAAAGATTTAATATCCATAGAAGAAATTATGATCATCAATATGATTGCTGATGCCGAATATAAAAGATGTTTGTTAAAAAAAGTAAAATCCTTATTAATTGAATACGACAAAATTAGACCTATAGTGATAATTGATAATATTATAATAAAATTGAATTTATTAATTTCATTCCACCATTTTGAAAGAAATTTAACCATCTATGTATATTTATTCATTTCTTTCATTACGAATTCTTTAAATTTATTTCCTCTATCTTCAAAATTATTAAATTGATCAAAAGATGAACAACCTGGAGAAAAAATAATTGTGGATTTAATTTTAGAGCTACGTACTTCAATAAAAATTTCTTTTAATGCATCTGCCAAATTAAATGATCTTTTTGAATCAATTGAACTATTTAGTTGTTTATAAATAAAATCCGAAGATTCTCCAATTATATAGCATTTTGTAATATTTTTTTTAAAATTAATTAAAGATGAAAAATTTTTTTCTTTTGCCCGTCCTCCTAGTATCAAATATATATTTTTGTATTTGGAAATTGATTTTATAGTTGAATCGAGATTAGTAGCTTTGCTGTTATTAATCACTTCAAGATTATTATTATTAATTATCCTCTCCAAACGATGAGGCAAACCTATAAAACTACCAATTATTTCTAAAAAAATCTTTACATCCAGCCCAAGAATTTGAGAAACTGTATAAGCTGCAAGTATATTTTGTGAATTAAACTTTCCAGTAAGTGATTGTGATATTTTGTTAATGATTGTTATCTTTTTATCAAAAAAATATTGATCATAGATTTTGTTATCAATGAAAAAAACACCTTTTTTAATTGGTTTTGATGTTGATATAGGAATATTATTTAGATTTTTTGAGGAGCAAAAAATATCTCTACAATAATCATCATCAGTAGAAATAATGTTATAGTTTTCTTTGTTGTTGTTTAATATATTCTTCTTTGCGCGTATATAATTTTCAATAGTGCTATATCTGTCTAAATGATCATAAGATATATTTAATAAGATTGATATGTGAGAGCAAAAACTTGGGGCAGATTCTAATTGAAATGAGCTTAATTCAATCACATGATAATTAGAATCATCATTTATATTCTTAAAATCTACAAGAGGTCTGCCAATATTTCCACCAACAAAACAATTGAGTTTGTTTGATTTAATCACATCGCCAATTAATTTTGTAGTTGTTGATTTTCCATTTGTTCCTGTAATGGCTATAACCTTTTGATTTGATAATAATTTTGAATAAAACTCTAGATCCCGATAAAGATTAATTTTTTTATCGCGTAATCTTGATATTTTTTTATCATTTAAAGAAATTCCTGGCGTTATAAAAGCTTCTTTTACTTTTAATAAACTTAAATCTTCAGGATGTTTAAAAACTATATCTTTAAAAGTTAAAGAAATTTTCTGTCTTTTTTTTTCATTATCATCCCAAGCAATAAATGACTCACTAGTCTTGGAAAGATGATTTATTAAAGATAGGCCACTTTTATTTAAACCATAAATATACTTCATTAATGATAAATCATTTACCTTATTTTTAGTGTAGCTAAACCAATCAAGGCCAAAACGATTGTTATAATCCAAAATCTAATAACAATAGTTGATTCTGCCCAACCTTTTTTTTCAAAATGATGGTGTAATGGTGCCATTTGAAAAATTCTTTTTCCTGTAAATTTGAAACTAATGACCTGAACTATAACTGATAAAGTTTCTAAGACAAAAAGACCTCCAACAATAGCTAATACAATTTCATGTTTTGTCATAATAGAAAGAGTACCAATCCCCCCTCCGAGCGATAAAGAACCTGTGTCCCCCATAAATACTTTTGCAGGTGGTGCATTAAACCATAAAAAACCAAGTGCTGATCCAATTATTGATCCACAAAAAACTGATAACTCACCACTTCCTTCAATGTAATTTATTTGCAAATATTCTGAAAAATTTATATTTCCTGAAACATAAGCGATAAAAGCAAAAGTTGTTGCCACAATCATCACAGGCACAATTGCTAATCCATCCAAGCCATCAGTAAGATTTACAGCATTTGCTGAACCAACAATAATAAAGATACCAAATATGAAAAAAAACATTCCTAAATCAATTATTAAATTCTTAAAAAATGGAAAATTAATCGTGCTATTTAAATTTTCAGGCATTGTTCTGTAGATTAAAAAAATAATAATAAAGGCTAGAACAATTTGTAAAATAATCCGAGTAGAAGCTTTAAGTCCATAACTGCTTTTAGAATATATTTTCTTATAATCATCTAAAAAACCAACTAAACCAAAAGCTATACATGCAAATAAAGAAATCCAAACATAAAAATTTGTAAATCTTGCCCACAAAAAAAATGATGTAATAATACTGGCCAAGATTAAAATACCGCCCATAGTTGGGGTGCCTGCTTTTTCAAATAAATGTCTTTCTGGACCATCTGACCTAATAGGTTGTCCTGTTGGCTGAATACTCGATAAAAATGTTATTATCATTTCACCAAATATGAGTGAGAAAAAAAGAGATGTTAAAACTGCAGCACCTGCTCTAAAACTAATATAATTAAATAAATTAAAAAATGTAAAATATTGAGTGTACGTTTCAGCAAGATAGACAAACAATTGATATTACTCCTTATTCGCGTTTAACATATTAGCCAACTTATTCACTTTTGTTGAGTTAGATCCTTTAATTAATATTATGTCATCATTATGTATATTTTTTTTTAAAAATTGCATAATTTCATTTTCATCCAATAAACAATTAATGTGATCAGTTTCAGTTTTCATTTTATTTAGAAGTGACCTAAATAAGTCTCCGCATAATATTGCATTCTCAAATTTATAATATAAAATTTGCTTGATTATATCTTGGTGATACATTTTAGATAATTTACCTAATTCATTCATTTCCCCAAGAATTATATATTTTTTTTGAGTGTTCTGTAATTCTAATTCATAGAAATAATCTATACAAATTTTCATTGTAACAGGACTTGCATTATAGCTTTCATCAATAAAGAATATTTTTTTATCATCTACAAAAACCTCATTCATCAATCCTCTGCCCTCAATCCTAGGAATACTTTTAACTTTTTTATAAAATGTTTTAAGAGGTAAATTATTATGCTCAAATATTGCCAAACAAATTACTGCATTATAAATTTGATGATAATAATCTGTATCAAAATCAATTTTATATGATTCTTTATTTTTTTTAACTTTAATAATCATATTTTTCTTATTAGTTTTATTAATTTCTTGAATACAATAGTTTGAATTAGTTTTTCTACCCACAGTAAGTATTTTAGAAATTTTCATTTTTTTTGCTTGATCGTAAAGAAATAATTCATCACTGTTTGAATTCGGAAGTATTAGTAATTCTATCTCAGGATTAAATTTTAGATTAAATACATCTGATTTTTCTATAGCTATATTTCTTGTACTTTTGAAACTTTCAAGATGTGTTGGGAATATATTTGTAACAATGACTTGTTGCGGCATTATAATTGAAGTTAATTTTCCAATTTCATAAAAATTATTTGTCCCAATTTCAAATAATGCAAAATCACTAAAATTATCCATATTAATTAATGAAATTAGAACTCCCAAATAATTATTGTAACTTTTAATTGAAGCTGATACTTTTGACTCAAAAGAAAGAAAAAACTTAAGATTTTCTTTAACGCTTGTTTTTCCCACGCTGCCTGTAATTCCGATGACTTTACCTTTAAAACTATTTCTTTTTTTGTTAGCTATTGTTAACAAAAAAAGTAGAGCGTCAGTTACTAAAAGAATGTTATTTTTATTAACAAGCAAACCGGCGTTTTTGTCAGTAATCACATATTTTGCGCCATTATCCAAAGCATCATTGATATATTTATTTCCATGAATATTTCTTCCCTGTAAAGCAATAAATACATCTCCACTAGTAATGTCATTGCTGTTGATTTTAAGTTTATTCTCATTTCTAAATAAATAATCTTCAATTATTTTATCTAAATTATTTATTTTCATAATTTGTTACGTCGATTTAAATAAAACCTTGCTATTTTAGCATCATTAAAATTAACAATTTTATTTTTTATAATTTGTTTTTCTTCGTGACCTTTCCCAGCAATAATTAAGATTTCTCCATTATTTAATTCATTTATGGCTTTTTGAATTGCAATAGATCTATCTGGAATCTCAACTGCTTTTGAGCATTTTGAAAGAATGGATTGCCTTATTTTAAAAGGATTCTCATTTCTTGGATTATCATCGGTAACATAAACTTTTGCAGCAAATTTATTTGCTATTAGGCCCATTGTTTTCCTTTTTGATTTGTCTCTATTGCCTCCGCATCCAAACAATAAATTAGGCTTGATATTGTTTATTTTAGTAGCAAATAAAATATTTTTTAAAGCATCTGGCGTATGGGCATAATCGATTATAACTTTTGAACCATCTTTAAGTTTTCCAATCTCTTGCAATCTACCTCTAGGCTTATTTATCTTTGCAATTGAATTAATAATTTCTTTATTTTTTATTCCAATACTAATACAGCAGCCCACAGCACAGGATAAATTATCCAATTCAAATTTATTGTAATCAAATAATTTTAAAAAAAAATTTTTATTAAATATTTTTATATAAAATTTATTATTTTTTTTGAAACAATGAACATTACTCTTTCTTGCTCCATAAGTTATAATTTTAATTTTTTTTTGTTTTAGTTTTTTTTTCAGAATGGCAATTCCGTTAATATTGTCATTTAATATTGCAACTCCATCGTCTTTTAAATGCTGTGTGAATAATTTAAATTTTGTATTTCGATAATTTAATATTGTTTTATGAAAGTCTAAATGATCTTTACTTATATTTGTTATGGCAGCTATATTAATTGGAAAATGATTTATTCTTTGTTTTGATATTGAGTGGCTTGAAACTTCAAAAACAAACTCATCTATATTTTTTTTTGTATGAGTAAATGCTTTTTGATGTAAAATCTCATATTCTGGAGTGGTTAAAATTGAATTTTCAATTTTTTTTTGGTTATTATAAAAACCCAATGTTCCGTAAGACTTAACATTTTTTTTAGATAAGAATAAAATATTGCTAATATTCCATACAACTGAAGTTTTTCCGTTAGTACCGGTAACGCCTATAATATTATTAGGTGGAATCTTCTTTAATGTCCAAAGTAATTTTTTAAGACTTTTATTAACATCTTTAACAATAAACTGAGGAATTTTTATATTCTTGAAATAATAATTTGTAATTAAGGCAATAGCCCCTCTTCGTATGGATTCATCAACATATTTTTTTTTAAAATTATTTTTTTTATTTATTACTAAAACTGAATTTTTTTTAATATATTTTGAATTAGTTGAAAGAAAATTAAATGAAGTGTTTTTTTTTTGATATTATAAATTTTTTTACAATCTATTAATGTGGATATTTTAGAAAGTAACATTATGATTCTTTATATATTCGGGACTTATGTCAGCTTTAAGAATTTCTATAGAATTAGATCTGGGTATGCTTAATATTTCAATCATTCTTGAAATAATACTTTTTACCAATGGTGCTGCAACACTTGCGCCAGTAATATTATTATTTTCTTCTTTAATTTTTTTTGGATTTTCAACCATTGCTAGAACTATGTATTTAGGCTTTGAAGTGGGAAATACCCCGATAAAAGAGGTTAAATTCATATCTTTTTGATAAAGTCCAGACTCATTTATTAATTCTGCTGTTCCTGTTTTACCTCCTATCTCATAACCCTCAATTTTAACTCTTGGTCCTGTATATTCAGTTTCTAAAACAACTGCTCTTAATAATTTTATGAAATAATCAGAGGTTTCGTGTTTTATTATTTGTGTTTTATTTATTTCAATATTATCTTTCAAAAATGTAGGATTTAATCTTTTTCCATCATTGATTAATGAGGCGTATGCTGAGATTAAATGCAATGGAGTAACCATAAATCCATGTCCATACCCTATAGTCATAGTTTCTATTTCGCCCCAATGGTTTGGATTCGTGTATGGTTTTACTGATTCTATGATCTCAAGTTCGATTTTTTCATAAAAACCTATTTTCTTAAAAAAATTTATTTGATTTTTTTTTCCAATCTTGTTAGCAATTTTTGCTGCTCCAATATTCGAAGAATTAACGACTATCTCTTTACTGGTAAAGAATCCATTGTGGGGATTAAAATCATTAATTGTTATTTTGCCCCTTTTAATTGGCTTTGAAACATCAAAAGATGTCTCTGAATTTATGATATTCATATCAATTCCCATAGCAACCGTGATGGGTTTAAACGTTGAACCCATTTCATAATTTCCTCCAATTATTCGATTAAGTTTATTATTTTCAGTAAATGTTTTTCTGTTATTGGGATCAAAATCTGGAAAACTGCTTAATGCTATGATTTCACCAGTTGTTATGTCAATAGCAACAATTGAGCCGGAATCTGCTGAAAATTTGTCAATGGTTTTTTTTAATTCTTCGCGAAAAGCACTTTGTAACCTTATATCAATGCTTAGATAAACATCCTTGCCTTTACTTAAAGTTTCATTCAACCCCCTCTCAATTCCGGCAAGTCCATTTCCATCTATATCTACATATCCAACTACATGTGATGAAATATTGCCGTGAGGATAGATTCTTTTTATTTCTTCTTCTTTTGTATGTTCAGTTTTTAAAGAAACTTCGCCTAAATCAATTATTGCTTGATGTTCTTTTGGAGAAATATTTCTTTTTAACCAAACAAATGTCTTTTTTTCATTCAGGAGGTTAAATATTTCTTCATTAGGTCTAGATATGATTAAAGATAGTTTCTCAGATATAAGATTTTTATTTTTTAAACTTTTCGGATTAACCGAAAGAGAATAAGAATTTATTGTGGTTGATAATAAATTTCCATTTCTATCATATATGTTTCCTCTTTCTGTTATTTGCTTAGTATCATTGCTTATATTGATAGATTTTTCTAAAAGCATTACGTCTGCAATTCTGTAAAAGGCAACAAGAAAAACAAATAAAAAAATTATAACAGAAAAAAAAATTCGCTTATGAAAATTTATAAGAGCATCACTATCAAATATATAATATTTTTTAGACATTATTTAATATTTAATTTTTGTCTAATTTGAACTAACCATATATATATTTCTTAAATCTTTTTTTTCAAAATCTATTAATTTTATTCGAGTGTTTTCAAATGAATCCACATTATCAGTATCAAAATAAATTTTTTGTAATTTTTTGAGATAAGAGGGCCGACTATGAAGGGTAAACTCAACTTTATTAATCTTTAATTGTTTACTAAATTTTGAAATTTGCATTTCTAATATTTTATTTTCTTTCTCAATTTCCTTTGAAATGCCGCTAAAATATATAAGAGTAATAACTGAAATTAAATTAAGACCTAATAAAGTTGCTATTGCGGTAAAATATTTCATTTTAGTTTATCTTTTGTACTACCCGGAGCTTAGCTGAACGTGAGCGGGGATTTTTTTGAATTTCCCACTCTTGAGGTCTAATTGGTTTTTTGGTGATTAATTTAAAGGTGATTGGACCCATATCAGCTAACTCCGGATAGTGGCGGGAGGAACGCCATCGTTTACCACTGTTGTGGTTAAAAAAATCCTTCACAATTCTATCTTCTAGACTTTGGAAGGAAACTACAATTAATTTACCTTCTTTGTTAAGTAACTGACTTGACTTACCAAGAGCTTTTTTTAGCTCATTTAATTCATCATTGACATATATTCTTAAAGCTTGAAATGTTTTTGTTGCAGGGTTGATTTTTGTTTTTTTTGAATTAGTTTTTGGTATCGACTCTTTGATTAATTCTGATAATTTTTTTGTGTTGTTAATTAATTTAATCTTTCTCTGTTTAACGATATTCCTCGCAATTCGTTTTGCATATTTCTCTTCTCCTAATTCAAAAAAAATATCAGCTAATTTTCTTTCTGAAAAATTATTGATTATTTCAGAAGCTCTAACCTTTGAACCGCCCATATCCATATCAAGAGGCCCCTCTTTCATAAAAGAAAAACCTCTTTTTGGATCATTTATCTGATTAGAAGAAAGTCCTAAATCAAAAATTATAATATCAAATTTTTTTGTTTTGTTTGTACAATTAGAATATATCAGTTCATCTATTTTACTAAAACAGCCATTTATAATTTTAAAATTTTTGTATCTTTTACTTAAATCTCTCGCAATAACTTCAGTTATTGGATCTCTATCGATAGCAATTAATTGATTGACATTATATTCTTCTAGTAGAGCTTTTGAATATCCTCCTCCGCCAAACGTAGCATCAATAATATTAATTTTTTTTGTAACAGGAATAAATTTTTTTACCTCTTCTAACATTACTGGTTCGTGAATATTGATATTAACCATTTTTATTCCTTGATGATGTTAAGATTGAACCAAGGGTCCTTTTTTCTCTGACCAATCTCTCTCTTGATTTTTTTTGTCTTTCGGTTGCAGCCTGGGGTTCCCATATTTGAAAATAATGACCTTGACCAATAAATGTAACTTCATTGGATATATTTGAATACAATTTTAAATTTTCAGGAATTAGAAAACGACCTTCTTTATCTAATTTTGTTGGTATAATTTCAGAAAAAATAGATGTTGCAAAATCATCCTGATCATCTGAAAAAATATCAAGTTCTTCTATTTTATCTGCTATTTTATCAATTCTTTCACTGCTACATCCTTCGATAGATTTGAATTTCAATGACTTAAATAATATTATCTCATTGTTGCTCTTTTTTGGTAAAGTATTTCTAAATTGCGAAGGAAGTGACACTCTTCCCTTTTTATCTATTTTGTTAAAAAATTGAGATACAAACAAGTTCATTTAATTGCGCTATTTTCATTAATGGGTTAACATGGGATAATATGGGCGTCAATGGGTAATGAATCCATTTTATTTAATGTTCTTATTATGTTCCTGCAACAGATGGTGCATAAGCCGGGTTCTGTAAATTTATTGCTAAATTTGATGATCATTAATCTAGAACAAATGTCTCCATTTGTTTCAAGCAGCCTACCCGAATAACTTAACTGGAAATTAATTGTTATTCCTATTTGGCCTTACTCCTAAAAGGGTTTGCCTTGCCACAACTGTTACCAGTCATGCGGTAAGCTTTTACCTTACCATTTCACCCTTACCCTATCGGGCGGTGTATTTTCTGTTGCACTTTCCCTAGACTTACGTCTGCCAGGAGTTACCTGGTTTTATTTTCCAGAGGAGCCCGGACTTTCCTCTTGATTGCTCAAGCGATCATCGCACCATCTGATATTGGCAATTATTAGAAAATTAACCTTTGGTCAATACTTCATTGTAGTGCGAAAGTATTAAATTGTAAGTCTCTAAGTCTAATTTTCCAGATACCAGACTTTGTCTGTAATGCATCTGGTAGGCTTTAATTAGCATATAATATTTTTTTTTATCTTTTTTCGCAGCCCTAATATCATACCCAATTTTATTGAGCATATATAATAATCTGTATTTTTTGTTTCGATTATCTATTTTTTTTTCCAAATATCTTTCAATTTTATTTTTTTTATTTCTAAGCAACTTATTTGGAAGAAAGGATAGATTATTTTTATTAAGTTTTTTCCATGGAAATCTCTCTCCCGGATCAATTTTTCTATAAGGAGAAATATCAGAATGACCTAAAACATTTTGTTTATTAATATTAAATCTTTTTGAAATATACTTTAATAATCGAATTAATGATTTTATCTGTTTTGGATTATAATTTTCAAAATCATAATGATGACCAGAATTATCCATCTCTATGCCAATAGATTCCGAATTTATATCAATTATTCCTTTCCAATAAGATCTGCCAGCATGCCAGGCTCTGTTTTTGAGATCAACTAAATAAAAGATTTCGCCAGATTTATTAATAAAAAAATGTGAGCTAACTTTGTTCTTTCTTTCAGACAAATAGCTTAAAGCTTCTTTGTAGCTTTTTATCGCTGAGTAATGAATTATTATATAATTTAAAGAAGAATCTTTCTTTCTTATGCCAAAACTAAGTGATTTATATTTCTCAATAAATTTCATTCAAATTATAACATAATCAATATATACAACTTTTATATGAATAAATTATCTAAATTAGCATTTATTTTTTTATTTATTTGTCTAATTATTTCATGCTCTCAAAACAACCAAAATGTAAAAAATATAAGTTCTGAAACCCCTGAAAATTTATATGCCCTAGCAACGCAAGAATTAGAAAAAGAAAATTATGAGAAAGCTAAAATCCTGTTTGATAAAATTGAATTTAACTTCCCTCTTTCCAATGAAGCTATACAATCTCAAATAATGACAGCCTTTATTGAGTATGCACAAATGAATTACGATGCGGCAATTTTTAAATTAAATAGAGTTATTAATCGTTATCCTTCTCATAAAAACATCGATTATGCTTATTATATGAAAGCAATTTGTAACTTTGAACAAATTGAAAACGAATATCTTGATGGAAGTTATAATACAGAAGCGCTTGAAAGTTTTAACCAAGTTATTAACCGCTTTCCAAAATCCAAGTATGCCCGGGATAGTGAGCAAAAAATCATATTAATAAAAGAAAATATTGCGGCAAAACATATGGATATTGCATTATTTTATTTAAAACAAAAAAAGTATTTAGCCGCTATGAGGAGATATAAAAAAGTAATTGATGATCATTCTGAATCAAAATTTACTCCTGAGGCGCTTCATAGATTGGTTGAAATATATTACTCTTTAGGAATGATTGAAGATGCAAGAAAAACAGCATCTGTAATTGGATATAATTATCCTGATTCCAAATGGTATAGATATAGTTATGAATTAGCTGGTTCAGATAATGATGATAAGATCAGTGATAAATCTTTTCTTGGTAAGATTTCTAATCTGCTAACCAGTGATGATGAGAAAAAATAATAAACTAATCAATGAAGAGGAAATAACTAAACAATTAAGGAGTTTAGCATCTTTAATTCATAAACATAACAAACTTTATCATCAGAAAGACAAACCTGAAATCAGCGATAAGGATTTTGATAAATTAATTAAAGAAAACAATGACCTGGAAAGAAAATTTCCCCATTTAATATTAGAAAATAGTCCAAATAAATTTGTTGGTGGTTATCCTTCTAAAAAATTTAAAAAAATTATTCATAAATTACCAATGCTTTCTTTAGCAAATGCTTTTAATAAAAACGATGTTGAAGATTTTATAGTTAGAGTAAGAAAATTTCTTAATATTGATAATAATGAAAAGATAGAATTCATGTGTGAACCTAAAATTGATGGCCTTTCAATTAACCTTGATTATCAAGATGGAGTATTAAAATCGGCCAGTACCAGGGGGGATGGAAAAATTGGAGAAAATGTCACAAAAAATATAAAAACCATAGTTGGCATACCTTCTAGATTAGTAGAAAAAAACCATCCCAAACAAATTGAAATCAGAGGAGAAATTTTTTTAAATAAAAAAGATTTTATACGATTAAATAAAAAATTGAATGAAAAAAATAAATTTTCGAATCCTAGGAATGCTGCCGCAGGTAGTCTAAGGCAATTAGACTCAAACGTTACAAAACAGAGACCTCTTAAATTTTTAGCTCATGGAATTGGAGAATCAACTAAAAAATACATAACTATAAGTGAATTTTATGAAGATCTAAAAAAATGGAAAATTCCATCAAATAATTTAATCAAAATATGTGATTCATTTAATTCTATGATTGATTATTTTGAAAATCTTAAAAAAATTCGAAATACAATCCAATATGATATGGATGGCATAGTGTATAAAGTTGATAGTTTGAAATTGCAGAGAAGATTGGGATTTATTGGAAAAAACCCTAGATGGGCGATAGCACTTAAATTTTCTGCGGAAAAAGCTTTTACAACTATTAAGAAGATTGATTTTCAAGTTGGAAGAACCGGGGCTATTACGCCTGTTGCGCGACTATCTGAAGTAAACATTGGAGGAGTAATAATTTCAAATGCTACTCTTCATAATTTTGATGAAATAAAAAAAAAGGATATTCGTGAAGGTGATACAGTTGAGATTCAAAGAGCTGGTGATGTAATACCTCAGGTATTAAAAGTTGTAAAAAAAGAAAAAAATCGAAAAAAAATTACAAAGCCACCTTTATTTTGTCCAGTATGTGGAGGCAAAACTATTAAAGAAAAAGACGAGACAGTTATAAGATGTGCTAATACAGTTAGCTGTGATGCACAAAAGCTAGGAGAGTTAATTCATTTTGTGAGTAAAAAAAACCTTAATATTGAAGGGTTGGGTGAAAAACAGATTAATCAATTTTACAAATTAGGTTTCATCAAAAATTTTGAAGATATATTTTATATTAATAGATACAAAAAAATCATTTTAGACTTAGAAGGCTGGGGAGAATTGTCGTTTCAGAACTTAATTAAATCAATTGAAAAATCTAAAAGTATTGCTCTGGATAAATTTATTTTCTCACTGGGCATAAGATATCTTGGAGAAACTTTATCAAGCCTTGTAGCAAAAGAATTCCTCACCATTGACGCATTCATCAATTCATCAATGGATAAGGAAAGGCTATTTAATATTGATGGCCTGGGTCCGATAGTAATAAATTCAATTTATGACTATATGCAAAAGAAAGAAAACCTACAAACTGTCTTGAATTTAAGTAAAATCTTAAACATTGTAAATTTTAAGAAACCTAAATCACACAACATATTTTCAAACAAGAATGTTGTTTTTACTGGTACGTTGTCAATACTATCTCGAGAAGAAGCTAAGTACTTAGCCGTTCAATTAGGAGCAAAAATTTCAAGCTCCGTTACTAGCAAGACTGATTATGTTATCGTTGGAAAAAATCCTGGAAGTAAGGCGAAAAAAGCTAAAGAATTGGGAATATCGATACTGTCTGAAGATGACTGGATAAAAAAAACTAGTTCATAAATTTTAAGTATTTCACAAAAATTTGTTTTTGAGATGATTTTTCAAAATCCACTTCTGCCTTGCCTCCTTCAATAAAAAGTATTTTTCCGTAACCAAATTTTTGATGGAACACCCTGTCACCTATTTTCATATTTTCTTCATTTGAAGTGTCTTGATTGAAATCCCACTCTATGTCCGAACTTTTATAATTTGAAACAAGTCTTTTTCTTCCCGGAGATAAATGATTTTGATAGTTATTTTGAGAAGTAATATAATTATCAAAAAAATTATTATTTTCTAAAAAACTAGAATCTTTAATATCAACCAAATTCCTTGGTAATTCATCTATAAATCGTGATGGTATGTTATAATCATGAGATGCGTAAGAATAACGATTTTGATTTACATAAGTTATATTAATTTTTTTTCTTGCTCTCGTGAGTGCGACATAAGCAAGTCTTCTTTCTTCTTCCAATCCTGAATTACCCAACTCTTCAATAGATCTCATACTAGGAAACACTCCCTCTTCCCAACCTGCTAAAAAAACGTAGTCAAACTCCAAGCCTTTTGCGCTATGCATAGTCATCAAAGTAATTGTTTCCTTGTTGGTGTTAGTTATGTTTTCCATAACCAGTCCAACATGCTCTAAAAACCCTTCTAAATTTTCAAAATCTTTCAAGCTTTCAATGAATTCTCTGATGTTTTCTAATCTATTTAGGTTTTCTGGATTCTTTGAATTCTTTTCTTCCTGCTCCAAGTAACTAACATAATTTGAATCTTCTAGTATTATTTGAGTGAGCTCAATGTGATTGATATCTTTCTTAATTTTATTCCATTTGTGAACTTTAATTATGAAGTCATGTATTTCAGATTTTACCTTTGAAGCGTGTTGCTGAATAAACATCTCAGCTGCATCAAACATACAAACATTATTAATTCTTGATATATTGTTGATCTTACTTAAAGTTATTTTACCAATGCCTCTCTTTGGAACATTAATTACCCTTTCAAAAGCTAGATCATCATTTAAATTATCAACTAACCTTAAATAAGCGATTATATCTCTAATTTCCTTTCTCTCATAAAAGCGAAGACCTCCGATAATTTTATATGGCAATCCTAAGTTAATAAATCTATCCTCAAAAGATCTTGTATGTGCTGCAACACGAAAAAGTATGGCTATTTCACTTAGTGGAATTTTTTTCGAAATTAATTTTTCTATCTCCCCGCTAACAAATATTGACTCCTCTCCAGTTTCCCAAAAACCAGTTATTGATATTTTTTCACCCATGTCATTCTTGCTCCACAATTTCTTGCCGTATCTTCCGGAATTTTTCTGAATTAACGAAGATGCGCAATTTAATATGTTTTGAGTAGAACGATAATTTTGCTCTAATCTTATGATTTTTATATTTGAGAAATTTTTTTCAAAATTTAATAAATTTGTTACATCAGCCCCCCGCCAAGAATAAATGGATTGATCATCATCACCCACACAACATATATTTCTATTTATCTGGTATAAATACTCGAGCCAGGATTGCTGTATTTTATTTATGTCTTGGTATTCATCCACAAGAATATACTTGAACAACTTTTGATACTTTAAGCAAACATCCTTGTGTGTTTTGAAAATATCAATGCAATGAAGAATGAGGTTGCCAAAATCAACGCAGTTTAATCTCAATAATTCTTCTTGATATATTTTATATATTTTTTCCACATTAGAATCAGATTTTTTATATTTTTGTGAATGCAAGTTGTTTGCAAAAACACCTTTATTTTTTAACCCATCGATGACATTTAAATAATATTTTGGTGTCTTTTCTTTTAAGTCAATTCTTTCACGCTCGCAAATCTGCTTGATTAATTTTAACTGATCATCTGTGTCTATAATTATAAAATTTCTCTTGAGACCAACTAATTCACAATGAGCTCGCAGTATTTTAGCAGATAGGGAGTGGAAGGTTCCTATCCACATTCTATTTATTGGTTGATTTAATAATGACGATACCCTTGATTTCATTTCAGACGCGGCTTTGTTAGTAAAGGTTACTGCTAAAATTTGATTTGGAAGTGCTTTTTTTTGAATGAGAAGATGAAGAATTTTAAATGTTAAAACTCTTGTTTTTCCACTTCCTGCACCAGCCAGAACTAGGCATGATCCTTCCGAATTTTCAACAGCTTTTTTCTGCTCAATGTTCAAAAAATCAAGATAATTGTTGAAGTTTAGATCCATTTTTTGTTATGTATTTATCACAATATTGTAATATATAGTCTTACATTAAATCATTATTTTTTATGATAAATATAAAATCTTTATTAATAATACTTTTCACTGTTTTTATTAATTTTTCAGTATTAAGTGATGAGGCGGATAAAGTTACAACCACTTCAAGTGATTTTGAAACTACGTATAATGAAGATGAAATCTTCGATCCCATAGAGCCAATAAATCGCGTCATCTTCGGCTTTAATAATGTGGCTGATAAAATAATATTAGAGCCGGTAGCAAAAGGATATAGAAAACTGCCATCACCAATTCAATCGGGAATTAATAATTTTCTAAGCAACTTGCGAGCACCCTTGGTGGTTGTGAATCAGTTGCTGCAAGGACAAGGAAAAAACGCTGCTGAAACAACGGGTCGTTTTGTTGTTAACACGACAGCTGGTGTTTTGGGTTTGGTGGATGTTGCAGATAAAATTGGCTTGGAAGAAAAAGAGGAGGATTATGGTCAAACTCTCGCTATATGGGGTGTTGGAGATGGTTTTTACGTTGTACTTCCAATTTTTGGACCTTCAAATTTACGCGACTCCGCGGGGTTGTTTCTTACATACTCAACAGATCCTTTTAACGCGTATGCCGTTAGAGAAGGAGAAGGTTGGGTTGTGCCTCTGAGGACGGCCACCAACGCAGTTGATAAAAGATCAAAAATTATTGCTGAAGTGAACGCCTTGCGCAATAATTCAGTTGATTATTACGCAGCTGTTAGAAGCTCCTATTACCAAAACAGAAAAGCTGCGATTCAAAACATAGATGATAGTGAGTTAACCCCGCTTCCGCTAATAAGCGTTGAATTTGAATAGCATGAACTTTCTATACAAAATTTTTTTTATTTTTTTGTTGAATGCCACGCCATTGCTAGCTGATGAGGCGTCTGATTGGTTAAAGAAGGAGATTGATAATATTCTTGATGCCTACAAAGATACATCAGTTTCTAAAGTGGATCGATTCAATCTTATTGAAGATTCAATCAATAATAATTTTGCAGGCGCTGGAATATCAAAATTCGTGGCAGGGAAATCGTGGTTTTCCGCCTCAAAAGAGACCAAAAAAGAGTATGTAAAACTCTTTAAAAGACATCTTGCTCTCAATATAGCCTCCATAATGCAAGGATATTCTTATCAGGAATATGTACTGATTAATTCCAAATATGATGAAAAAAACAAAGTAAGTATGATTGATATGGAAATACATAATGACACGGGAAATCTGCTTGTTACGTGGCGCGTGAAGAAATCTAAAGATCGTTATTTTGTCATTGATCTGATAGTGGCTGATATTTCCTTGGTTGTAACAAAGCGCTCTGAATTCAATTCGATGCTAAAAAAAGTTGATCAAAAATTAAATGAATTAAATGTTGTTTTAAGATCACAAAATGAATCTAGTTATTCAATAATAACTAATTAAACCATTTTGACTTTCTCCTCCTCCTGAAAACGATCAAAATATAACTCAAATTGTTCATTTGCTTCTCTTGTCAAATTTAGGCATTCTTGAATCCAATCTATAATAATCCAATTTACCTTTTATAAAGATATTGGAATGAGTCTTCAGTTTGGTGGGATTAGAAAACATCCCAGCTGCAATACTAATATTTCTACTCTTCAGCCGTTTATAAAACATGCTTGCGCCGCAAACAGAGCAAAAACCTCTTTTTGCAATATTAGATGACTTAAACCATTTCAGAGTTTTTTTATTAATGAAGATGACATCGTCTTCAAGACACGCCGTATAGGCGGCATAATTTCCATGTGTTTTCATACACTGCGAGCAATGACAATTAACAACATGGCGGAGTTTTTCCTTTACCTTTATTTTAATTCCACCGCATAGGCATTTAGCAATTTTAGAAGATATTTTTTTTCGCATCATTACTATCCTACCAACAACCACGATGAATATTGAGGATCATTTTATTTTTTAACAGCTTTAAAAAGTCCTGGACGATGTTCTCCAATTTCAAGGACTCCAATTAATTTTTTCCAAATATCGATGGCTCCAACCGTTTCTTCTGGGCCGATAGCGTCGATGACTTGTTTATTGAGAGGACCTTCAATATCCGCAAGTTCTTTTTTTGCTTTACCAAGATACCATGCGTTACGGTCTTTAATAACAATATCAATAAAACCAGCTTTCTTTAATACTTGCTCATAACGTTTAAGTGAACACATGTACATATCAAGCCCCTCGGCTGCGATATATTCCTGCATTTGCATCGAAGGAGGATTATCATCGATTCGCATCCAATCACTTGCAGCAACCAAGCCACCGGGCTTGAGTACTCGATAAATGTCTTTTAATAGATCATCTTTATCTGAAATATGAAGAAATACCTCCTTGCTAAACACAAGATCAACTGACTCATCTGGAACATCAAGAGGTCCGGGTTTGACACAGCGGAAATGCGCAAGACTGGAAAGATCATACTTTTCCGTAAGTTCTTCAGCGCGTTGAATAACCAATGATTCAGTATCAATTCCCAATACTGATTTTGCACCATGATTTTTGATAAGATGTATGGCTGCTCCGCCACATCCGCAACCGATATCAAGAACAGTTTTACCCGAAGCATCAATCCCTTTCATAACTTCATCTATTTCATCTGTTCCGCCTGGTGAAAGAAATCCTTCACCCCATACAGTCTTTAGTAAATTTAGCTGTTTTGGTCCGTAATGCCCTTCATCTGTTATACTCATATCTTAGAAATTATTTTGCTTGTTGTTTTTTTATTCCTTGATAAATTTGTAATAAAATAATTGCTATCATTAAGATAAACAAACCGAGGCTAATTTCCTCCCAAAAAAATTACAATATAAATTATACTTAATATTATAAAGATTAATTATTAGTAATACGATTAACTAATAAAACGTTTTACTTGTCAATAATATTGTATAAAATAATACTTATATAATTGGGATAATTTATAAAAATGCCATATTCAACAAGAAAAAAGATAAGTATTACTGATCTGGCCAAAAAACTTAACCTATCTGTAAGCTCTGTTTCCAGAGCGCTAAATGGTCACAAAAATATTTCAAAAAAAACAACAGAAAGAATTTTCAAAGCTGCAAGGAAATTTAATTATACCCCTGATCCCTTTGCTAGACGACTAGCTTCAAAAAGATCGGATACAATAGCTTTTATAGCAACTATCGAACCAAAAGCTCCTGACTTTGTATTGTTAGAATTTCTCGCGGGTATATCAAAGGGAATTAAAGATAGTAATACTGAACTAATTGTAAAGTTTACCTTACGTGAAAAAGATGAAATTGATTACTATGAAAAATTAATAAGATCAAATCAGGCAGATAAATTTATTTTTTACAGAACAAAGAAGAATGATCCAAGAATAGCTATGTTAAAAAAAAATAACATCAATTTTATTTCTTGGGGGAGAGAAAAAAATGAAAAAGGATATGCTTGGATTGATATGGATAATGAAAAAAGTATTGAAATAATAGCTGATAGATTAATTAAATTTGGTCATAGAAAAATCGCACTTATCAATGTTCATCAAAGTTTTAATTACGGATATCAACGTAAGATAACTTACGAACGTATCTTAAAAGAAAACAATATTCCATTAAATAAAGATTATTATCAAGATTCATTATTAAGTTTAACTGATAATGGCGTTAAACTCACAAAAGTTCTTTTGAATCTCAAGGATCCTCCCACCGCAATTATTTGTTCACTTGATAAACTCTTAATCGGCTGTCTGTTAGAATGTAAGAATCAAAAATTAAATATAGGCAAAGATATTTCCCTTGTTGGATATAATGACTACGATAATTATTTAAGTTCACAAAATCTTACCTACATCAGTCATCCGCTTTCTCAAATGGGAATAGATTCAGTTAATATTTTAAAGAAAATTGAAAATGGTTACCATCCTGATGAAGTTTGTAAATTAATTGAACCTATACTTCATGAAGGTAAAAGCGATGGACCTTTAGTGAAATAACTCAAACCTATAATATTTTAACAAACAAATATATATAATCTACCACCAACCACGTTATCTTTTAATCCAAAAGATTTAAATATTGCATCTTATCACTAGTCAAAGAAACATTTAGACATGGAAGTGTTGAATCTATTTCGTTTATTTTTCTAGGCCCAATTAAAGAAAAAGATGGAAAAGGCTGGTTTAGCGTCCAAGCAGTGGCTATATTTTGTGTTGTAAAATTAAGATCTTTTGCTAAATCCTCCGCTCTTTGACGTCTTATTCTGTTATCAGGGCTGTTAAAACAACTGATCGGACCGCTGCTTTTTTCCCCTGGTTGTCTCCAAGAGGATTCATCTTTAGTAATTTTATCTTCAATTGATTGTCGAATTTTTTCGGGTAAAAAATATCCCCTTCCTTGACTGGACCAGGAAAGATGAGCTTTTTGGGAGGTGCGTAGATGTTCAAGAATTGCAGCATCATTAGAGGAAACGCATCCTTGCCATAAAGGATTGATCATCTTTGAAAGGGCTAAATTATTATTTAATACAGCCATCTCTTCTTTTTCATTTTTTTTTGCCCAATCATTCGCTTCAATGAATCTTTGCAAACTCCAGTTGGATCCTCCAAAAATTTTTATACGTCCTTTTTCTTTTTCTTTATTCAAAACATCCATAAATTCACTAACGGGAACTTCGATATTGTCCCTATGCATTATGTAAATGTCAGCCTGATCAATCTGCAACCGATCCAATGAAATCGTTAGTTGTTCAGACAAACTGTTTGGATCACAGTTTGGTGTGTGTGCGCCCTTGGCTATTATTATTAAGTCATCTCTGTTATTTCTTGCCGTATGCCATCGCCCAAGAAGCTTCTCCATTGAACCCTCACCATACATAAATGCATTATCAAAAGCATTTCCTCCAACGCTAATCCAGTGATCCCATAATTCAGCGGCGCTATCGTAATCTGTCTGATTATCATTGCCCATAATCAACTTAGATATTTTTTTTTCTAATCCTGGAATTGTATCGTATTGCATAAAAGTTTATGAAGTTGAATCACGTTGAATTGAATAACCAATCTGTTCCCTCCAATCATCAAGGGTTTTGAGATTGCCAAGTGTGTCCTCCCAAGTCATACCCGGATGTGGGACTTCTAATTTATTATCTTTTATCGATAGACTCGCCAACTCAGCCTCAAAATAAAATAAATGTTCTTGGCCTTTCATATCAACAATCTCGGTGTTATCGTTTATATTAATCTTTATTGTTGAATGATATCCTTCCCCATCTTTTCCAGGCGTCCAAGGTTCACTCATTTCAATGGTTCCTTTTGATCCTGTAATTATTGCATCATCAGTCATCTCTTCTCGTATGGCCGTTGATGCTTCAGCTACAATACCATTTTCAAATTCAAATTTAGCGTGTGCAACTTCATCCACGCCCGTCTCTCCAATTGTGGCAGATCCCGATAACTTGACTGGATTAAGGAATTTTTTTCCACTAGCGGCGCCCGCTACCAAGCGGGAAAAGGATATGGGATAAACTCCTACATCGAGTATTGCCCCGCCTGCTAGTTCTTTATTAAATAAACGAGACTTGGGAATTGTTTTACCCGTATCAAATCCAAAAGAGGATTTTATTGATTTGATCTCTCCAATCTTTTTTTCTTTAATAAGTTTAAGCAATGTTTTTATTTGCGGGTGGCACCGATACATAAAGCCCTCCATATAAAAAACACCTGCTTCCTGTACAGCTTGTATGACTTGCTTACCTTCTTCAAGATTAACCGCTCCTGGCTTTTCACATAATACGTGTTTTCCTCTGCCCGCAGCCTTTATCGTCCATTCCGCATGAAGTGTGTGGGGGGTGGAGATATAAATAGCGTCAATGTCCGATGATTCAACTAATTCATCATAAGAGGAGAAACGAAGTGTTGAATCAATATTGTATTTATCGCCAAATGATTTTCTTCTCCCTTCATTGGTGCTGGCAATAGCAACCAATTCACCTGATCTTGCTTCTTCTAATCCATCAGCGAACCTATGCGCGATATTTCCTGGACCAATAATGCCCCAACGAATTGATGTCATGAAAAATTATTGAATATTAATTTTATCCAGATTTTCTGTCCATCTGGCTAATGTAGATAAGCTATTCATTTTAGCCCTATGACTGAATATTTCTTGTACATTGACAAGATCTTCTTGATTCTTTCCCCAATATTGTAACGCACTTTGCTGAAGGGCTCTGCCGTAAGAAAAGGTCAGTGCAAAATTTGTATCATTAATTTTATTAATTTCATTCAAGTTTTGTGTTGCTTCAATTTCTGTTTGGCCGCCTGATAAAAAAGCTATTCCAGGAACCTCGCCTGGCACATTTTCTTTTAAGCACTTAAGCGTCATTTTAGCAATTTCTCCAGTTCTACTTTCATTTTTTGATCCATTTCCAGGCAAAATCATATTGGGTTTCAATATTGTTCCTTTTAAATCCACATTATGCAATTTTAGTTCTTTGTAGCATTCATTTAAAACCTTTGCTGTTACTTCATAACACTTATTAATGTCATGATCGCCATCCATTAAGACTTCTGGTTCAACAATAGGAACCATGTTTGCTTCTTGAACCAAGGCTGCATATCTAGCCAAGGCATGGGCGTTTGATTTAATTGCTAACTCTGAGGGATGTTTTTCAGTAATGTTATATACGGCCCTCCATTTTGTAAATCTTGCTCCCAATTTATAATATTCAGTCAATCTTTCTCTGAGCCCGTCCAATCCTTCAGTAACTTTTTCTTCTGGGGAGCCGGCAAGAATTTTTGCTCCAGCATCGACCTTTATTCCGATAACAGCTCCACTCTGATTAATCAACTCAGGTATGCTGTTACCTGATTTTGTACTTTGTTTTATTGTCTCATCAAACAAAATCACTCCACCGATAAAATTCTCCATTCCATTTGATGAAAATAACGCTTCCCTAAAGATTAACCTGTTTTCAGGACTGGATGCAACGTTGATTGAATCAAGCCGCTTTGTCATCGTCCCTGTGCTTTCGTCAGCCGCTAAAATGCCTTTGCCATTTGAAACTATTTTTAATGCGGTTTGATTTAATTCTGTCATTTAACGTCTTCTAAGATAAATTTCTTCTAATACTTTTGTATTTCAATACAAGTGATTCTTAAAACAAATTATCCTTTAACCGCTCCAAAAGTCAATCCTTGAATAAAATGTTTTTGCATTGTAAAGAACATAATGACGGGCGGAAGAGCTGCTACGACAGATCCCGCGGAAACGATGTTCCACGAGGACATCCATTGACCTTGTAAAGTTTGCAACCCCAGCGTTATGGGCTTGGTTCCTTCACTCTGTGATAATATCAGGCACCAAAAATAATCATTCCAAATAAAAGTAAACTCAAGCACTGCTAAGGCTGCTATGGCGGGCAAAGTTAACGGTATTATGATTTTCCGATAAATGGTCCATTCAGTCGCGCCGTCTGCCCTTGCTGATTCTATTAACTCAAATGGCAATTCTTTAATAAAGTTCCTTAAAAAGAAGGTGCAAAAACCTGTTTGAAAGGCAATATGAAAAACAATCAAACCCCAGTATGTGTCATACATTCCTAAATTGATTGTGAGATGTCTCACTGGAATCATCAAAATCTGAAACGGTATGAAGTTTCCTGCAATGAACATTGCGAAAACCAAAAAATTTAATTTAAACCGGTGTACAGCTAAGGTGTATCCGGTCATGGAGCTTAAAACAATCGTGCCCAGGACTGTTGGAAGGGTAATGACTAGACTGTTAAAAAAGTAGCGCGCTAAATTGCCCAGTTTAAAAACGGTTCCATAATTTTCAATTAAAGCAAACTCCGTTGGAACAGTCCAATAATTGCCTTTCAAAATATCTCCGCTGGTGCGAACTGAAGTCATCATCACAGCAATCAAAGGCAGTAACCAAAGCACAAGAGTGATAATAAGTAGAACTTTATACGTGATGTTAATTTTAAGAGACGCTTTTTGAATGGGTGTTGGAAACATTATTTCGCGCCTCTTTCATTCTTGAATAAATTATATAAAAAATATGCAATGTAGATATCCATCAGTAAAAACAATATTGTTGCAACTGCAGCGCCATATCCCATTCGAAAATTAAACAATGCCTCCTCGTACATTTTATAAGCAAGAACTTTGGTGCTGCCCCATGGTCCTCCTGCCGTCATAATAGCTATTAAATCAAAACTTCTAAGCGCACCGACAATGGTTACTACGACTGCTATTAAAGTTGCGGGTTTCAGTTGTGGTAGTATTATGTGCCAAAGCATTTTAAATCCTGACGCACCATCAATTCTTCCCGCTTCAATCATTTCACGATTTATTCCCGTCAAGCCCGTGATATAAATGATCATAGTGTAAGCTATGGAAGGCCAAAAAGAGGCGAATATAATGCCATATGTTGCATAGAGCTCATCGGACAGAATAGGAATAGGTTTAAGTCCAAGACCGCTGAAGGCTTGTCCAAGAAGACCATATTTTGGATTATAAAACCAGGCAAATATAAGTCCAACAACGACCAAGTTGATCACAAATGGAAAATAAAAAAGGGACTTGATGTATCTCATTCCTTTGAAATCTTGATTTAAAAAAAGTGCTAACGCTAAACCTAAGGGAATAACTAAAAGACTAAGTATTAGCCATCTAACATTATTAAAAAAAGCTACATAAAAATCTTCATCTTGAAATAAATCAATGTAATTTCCAAATCCAACCCATTTCCAATTTTTAGGTGTGCCGTCTGCTTTTAAAAGATCTTTTGACATTCCATTCCATTCGTGGAAACTAACCCAAATGGAATCTATTATTGGATAAATTACATAAATTAAAAATAACATTAATCCTGGAGCCAGGAAATAAAATGGAGCGATTCTTAATTGATTTCTTTGCCAGAATGTCATTATGAAAATTTACTATAAACAAAAAAAGGCGGAAACATAGCTCCGCCTTTAAAAATATCAATTCTTATTCTCCGTAGATACGCCTACGTTCCTTTTCCATTCTTGCTCTAACTTTAGCCTCACGGTCAGGCTTAACCATAAATTCCTGGAAACCTTCCATGCCAGCTTTCGCCATATCAGGATTAGCGTCGCGATCATAGAATTGGGCCAAACCATCCGCTGCATTCAACATCGCAAACCCCATTTGTTGAAAACGATCAGTTGGAGCATCTGCAAGAGAGTTAGGGCTTAGCATGCCGCCCATTTTTGCCCAATTAGTTGCTGCGGAAGGATCTGACATGAATGCTAGGAATTTTTTTGCATCCACTACATTCTTAGCGCCACTTGGAATATGCATTGTATCAGTTGGTGCATCTTCATACATTCCTACGCCTGGCTTGATAGGTGGAAATTGGAAAAAATCCATTTTATCAACAACACCTGCGCTTTCTAAAGTCGGAACATAAAAGTTACCAATCAAATACATAGCAGCTTCTCCATTAATTTGTGGAGCTTGCGCTTCTTGCCAAGAGTAAGTCGCATGGTCTTCTAGGAAATACCCTGGTTCAATTAACTCTCTCCAAGCATCAAACACAGCGTCAAGTCTACTATCTTCATAACTTATTTTACCTGCTGTTAGGCCCATATGGAATGCATATCCATTGATTCTTAAGTTCAAATAATCAAACCACCCAGCAGCGGTCCAAAGATATTTTGTTCCAATAGTAATTGGTGTTATCCCATTTTTCTTTAACATTGCGCACACCCATTTAAACTCAGCCCAATCCTTAGGAACATTAAGTCCCAGATTATCAAAGATGTCTTTCCGGTAATAAACACCCCATTGGTAATAACCCCATGGAACACCATACTGTTTGCCTTCAACGCTCAAAGAAGCTTTTGATGATGACATTATGTTATTGAGATCTGCATCAGCCCAGACATCACTGACGTCCATGAACAAGCCTTGATCAACAAAGAATTTCATCCTATTGCCAGCAAACCAGATAGCTACATCTGGCGCTTCCGCAACCAAGAAATTTCTGATAGCTGTTTTATAGGCTTCATGTTCAGTTAAATTTACTTGCACATCAATATCTGGGTGTGCCGCTTCAAATGCCGCAACGTAAGCATTAAATGCCGCTTCCGAGGATTCACCGGATTGGTTAGAGTTTACAACCAATGTACCTGCCGAAGAAATTGATGAAGCAAATATTGTACTTAAAATAATTAAATATTTTAATATTCTCATTGTTTCTCCTAACTAGAAAATTATATCAAAAATTATTATAATTTTTTTACGATTATAATTAATAAAACGATGTATTAATAAAACGTTTTACTTGTCAATACTATTATGAAAAGAATATTCATATTTCTGGGATAAATAAAAAAATGCCATGTTCTTCTGATAAAAAGATAAATATTTTAATAAGTGGATGTTTAATAAAAGAAGCTTATGTAATAAAAAAACATAAAATGTCATTTTAATAATTGTTAAATAATTTGATCTATATCAATTTTTTTTATGATTAAATTATATAAATATTATTTTTGTGATTTTAGGATTTTTATGAATAACAAATTATGACAATAAAATATGCCATTGTTGGAACTGGCACTATGGGCCAGGAGCATATTCGTAATATTGAAATTATTGAAGAAGCTGAAGTTGTCGCCCTATCTGACACTAACAACAAATCTCTTAATGAAAGCTTAGCCTTGTTTAAAAAGGATATTCCGTCTTTTAATAATCACCATGATCTAATTAACGAGAATCTAGCTGATGCTTATATTGTAGCAACTCCCAATAATACTCATTTTGAAGTTTTAAAAGATATAATTAAGTCTAATGCCCACCTATTGATTGAAAAACCGTTATGTACAACCCTGCAAGATTGCAAAGAATTTGCAAATTTGACAAAAAATTATCCTGGAATAATTTGGACGGCAATGGAGTATAGATACATGCCGCCCATCCAAAAAATGATTAAAGAAATACATAATAAAACTATTGGTAAATTACACATGCTATCCATTCGAGAGCATCGATTTCCCTTTTTAGACAAAGTTGATGACTGGAACCGCTTTGCAATTAATACAGGGGGAACTTTAGTTGAAAAATGCTGTCATTTTTTTGATTTAATGAGACTGATAGTGCAAAGCGAGCCTTTAAAAGTATATGCAAGCGGCAGCCAAGATGTAAATCACTTGAATGAAAAATATGACGGAAAAACTCCTGACATTATTGATAATGCCTACGTGATTATTGATTTTAAAAACGGAGTCAGAGCACTTTTAGATTTATGCATGTTTGCTGAAAATTCAAAACACCAAGAAGAACTGTGTGCTGTTGGCGCAAAAGGTAAAATAGAAACAGGCGTACCGTCACATCAATCAGGCATCTCTTCGTCACATATAAGAATTGGCTTTAGAAAAAATAATGAAGTTAAGCAAGAAAAAATAACAGTAGATAAGACTATCCTCGAGGCAGGCCATCATCATGGCTCAACATTTTATGAACATAAAGCTTTTATAAACGCTATTCTAAATAACTTATTACCGGAGGTTTCTCTAAATGATGGATTAGTGGCTGTGGCAATTGGAGAGGCAGCTGAGCTTTCGATCAAAGAAAACAGAGTTGTTTTGATGAGTGAATTTAGTCTGTAATTTTCTCAAAAAATCTAATTAACTTTTCAGCAATAAATTGACTGACACGAGCATTGGATTCATTAGTCACACCAGCAATATGCGGGGTTAGAATACAATTCATGGTATTGTCAATTTTTTTAAAAAAATTCTCTTTGACTGGTTCAGATTCATAAACATCCAAGGCAAAGCCACTGATTAAATTATCCTGATAAGCCCTTATTAAATCTCTCTCATTCACGATGGAACCTCTTGATGAATTAATAATGATTGGTTTTTTTTTCATCAATGAAAAAGAATTAAAATTTAATAAATCCTTAGTTTCATTATTAAGCGGGAGATGAATTGATATAATATCGGCTATTTCAAAAAGTTCTTTCTGCTCTACCAATGATATATTGTATTTACTTTCAGCAGAGGGTAAAACGAATGGATCACAAGCAATAATTCTTGAACCAAATGCCTGTGCTAACTTGCTGACTTTTTTTCCAATGATGCCAAATCCAAGCAAACTCATTGTCTTTCCTCGCAGTTCTCTTGATTCAATAGAGGTTCGCGGCCATCGCCCGGTAATAGTTCCTTGATGCATTAAGGGTATATTTTTTAATAAGGACAAGGAGCAGTTGATAACATATTCAGCAACTGAGTCGGCATTCATTCCTGTTGCAGGTTGAACAAAAATATTATTTTTCTCACAAAAATCATTATCAATATTATCTAAACCAACTCCTAATCTACCTACAAACTTTAAATTACGCGCTTTTTGCAAAACTGAATCATTAACTTGGGTTTTGTTTCTAACAATAATGGCATCAAACAAATGTATTTGAGAAACTAAGTCTTTAACGTTTTCACACAACTTAGGATCATAAGTGACATCAAATTTTTTAGCGATCAAATTGATGCTGTCTTGTTCCATAAACTCTGTTATTAAAATTTTTTTCATTGATAAATGGAAGGGCTTTATTTGAGGTAGTCAACTTTTCCAATAATCTTTCTAAAACGATCTCTTATTGTAATAGGATTTATTGGAATTGGTTTTACCGCAACATTGCCGGAATTGATTTTTGAAATAATAACATAAGAATTATTTTTATCACCTAGTGCTTTTTCTAGATTTGACGGTGTATCAGATCCGTTGCACTCAATTACATTGCGACAACCGGCGCCGATTGCAACTTCTTTTAAATTTGTTTTTTCATCAGTAAATGTTTTTTGATCTCCCGTGGAGCCATACGAACTATTGTCAATAATCAACAAAGTATAATTATTGGGCGCTCTATTTCCAACAGTTGCAAGTGTATTCATATTCATTAAGACAGATCCATCCCCATCAATGCTTATAACATTTTTATCAACTGATAAGGACAAACCTAATCCAATAGAAGATGCTAACCCCATACTCCCAAGCATGTAGAAATAATTTGGTTGATCGTTTATGTGATACAGCTCTTGTGAGGGAATTCCGATGTTACATACTATCAAATTATCTTGTAACATAGGTTGTAATGACTTTAGTAATTCAAAACGGTTCATTAATCTTCTTTCATTAAATTAAAATCACATAAAATGGCTACTGGATTTTCAATAACTTTTGCATATGCTGTGAAAGTACTTATTTTATCTAAATCTTTCTCCGAACTGCAATGTAGCATTGGTATGCGCAATGTTTGTAATATCTCTTTTGTAACTTTTGCCATACCAGCTTGAGCGCCAACTAACTCACCAGGTGTACCGCGATAACTGATTAAAAAAACAACAGGCATTTGATACAATTGCAGAAGAGAAACAATGGAGTTAACCGCATTACCAATGCCAGAATTTTGCATCATGATACAAGGTAGTTTGTTTCCTAGATACGCACCTGCGCATATCCCCATACCCTCTTCTTCTCTAGGGATTGCCGAATAAAAAACATCTTTATCATTCTCTAAAATTGCTATCATATTGGCCAGAAGTTTGCATGGGACAGATAGAAAAAAATCTGCTCCACCTTTCTTCAGATAAGAAATAATCGTTTTACTTATTCTCATAAAAGATCTTTTTAAATGAAATTATCATACGAACAATAGGTAATATTATTTAGTTTCATTCATTAAATTAAAACCTTTAAGTGATAATATTTTTACATTCCATTTAGGAGGTTTATTTATCGATATTCTTCTTTCGGGCAAAATCCCTGAACCACTAGATTTAAAACTCAACCGAGCTGTTTTATTATCCCAAAGAAGATTGGGAACAAGACTTTTAAAATTTCCCTTTTGGTATTCCAGTGACTCTCCATCATCGAATATTATTGGTAAATTATTTTGTAAATTTTTTCCTTTATTTAGTGCAGGATAAATAACTATTTCTTTTATCGGTGCTGAGTGTGGTGATGGAAACCACGGTGTTTTGGCTCTAGGAATAATTGTGCCTCCTTTTATTATAATCGGAAGTTTTTCTAATGGAGCCTTGAGCTCAACATAACCTTGTTGTGCAACAAATTTCATATTGTAATAATCATACCAACCTTCGTCGCAATAAGGCAAATAAAGGCTACGTTTGCGATGACCTTCCTCGACAACAGGTGCTACAATTATCCGATCGGTAAGAGCATAAACATCATCTTGATCATAAATTTTTTGTTCAGGGTAATCTAAAAAAAGTGGACGGATTGGAGGTTCTCCCTTGTGGTGATATACCCAAAGAGCGGAATAGAGAATAGGCAATAATTCATATCGTAAATTTAATAGTTTACTTATAAGCGGAGTTATTTCTTTGTGCATCCAGGGAAGGTTTATTTGACTTCCAAAATTAATATCGTTTTCAAAATCATTTTGTATAGAAGGTTTCCAAGAATTCATATGAAAGCGTGGATGTAACAACATTGCTTGTACCCATCTGATCAGAAGCTCTTTATCTGTTTTTTTTCCTGTAAAACCACCGATATCATGTCCAAATCGTCCGATTCCAGACAATGAAAGTCCTAACCCCATAGCAAGATTCCATTTAAGTGTATGCCATGATGTTTTATTATCTCCTGTCCAAGTCTCCGCCCATCTTTGAATGCCCAAACAGCCTGAGCGGGATATACAATAAATCCTTTTATTGGGATAAAATTTTTTTACAGATTCATAAGAATTCTTTACCATCATAAGTGCTTGAGCTGATGAAATTTTCTCGGTGTCAATATTCTGATTTTCAATTTTTGAAACTGATTCAACTTGCTTTAAATCATATTCGTTATTATCATTCCAAATGCCCTCGAATCCTGTGGCTAATAATTGTTCTTCAACATTTTTTTTCCACCATTTCAAAGCAGACGATTTAGTGAAATCAATTAGACTGCCTTTCCCCCCCCAAAATTGAATCTTTGAAGGTTGGTCTTGTTTGTCATTTATAAATATATTTTTTAATTTAGCTTCTTCATACAAAGGATGATCATCTAACAATGCTGGTTTTACATTTGCAACTAAATGAATTCCCAAATCTTTTAATTTAAACAAAAATTTTTTTGGATTAGGATATCTGCTCTTATCCCAAGTAAACACATATCGTTTACCTTTTTTTAGAGTATATCCTGAACTAAAATGCAAAGCGCTTATGGGAATCTTGTATTTATTGCACAAATTAAAAAAATGAAAAAAAGATTTCTCTCCCAGAGGGTGGTCTGCTAACTCCATTGATGAGAATTGAAAACCCAAGCTCCATTTAGGTGGTAAAGGAGGCATTCCGGTAAGCTTGTTAATCATTGCAGGTAGAGAACAATTATTATTGGTTAAAACATATAAATCGATGCCTTTCGTCTCAGTTTCAAAATATCTATATTTTTCATGATAATTAGAATGCTCACTGCCGCAATCAATAACAGCAGGTGCTAATGTGTCATATAAAACACCAACATCATTTTTTTGATTGTCAATTGATCTAATCATTAACCATGGAAATGACTTATATAGAGGATCACTCAATTCAGCATTGTAACCCAAAGCATCTTTTTGAGACATTTGAAATCTTCGAAAAGATCTGTCTAACTTTCCTGCTTTTTCTCCTAGGCCATAAAATTTTTCATTAATGTTTCTTTCTTGATAATGGAATGTGCTATTTCTTCTTGCATCCCAGTACCAAGACCCTGTCTCTCTATCGCTTAATGCGGTATTCCAATTTCCACGTTTATCTTTAATTTTAATATTGATGACTAAAGGATCTTTTTTAATCAAGACCTTAAAGTTTCCACCTCTTAAATACGTATTGCCATTTTCCTTACAAGGAAAATTATCTGGAAGAGTAAAACAAGTTAAATTTTCTCTATCTCTTCCATAATTTAAAGGAGCTTTTTTTGGACAAACCATCCACGTATTTTTAATTGATAATCCTTCTTTTGGCGCAAGAGTAATTCGCAATAGCCAGTTTTCAAGAATGCGGATTCTCATTATCCAATCATCATCTAAACTTAAAATTGCGCCATCTTTGCCAATTTTTTGGGAATAAATTTTTGAAAATAATTTCATATAAAATAAAATCCTGAGGGATTATGAATTACTAATTAATATTAAATTCTAATTCCGCTATTATTAAACCAATGGGAATTTTCCAGGGAAAAACTAGCAATGATATCATCTTCCGCTTTAATTTGAGTTTGATTATTTAGTTTTATTGATATTTTTTGTCCTTTATTTGTTTTTCCATACAAAAAACTGTCCGAGCCTAGTTGTTCAACATTGTTAACTTTTAAGGGAAGAATGATTTTTCCTTTAAGATCGAAGTGTTCAGGTCTTACCCCGAGCCTAGAAGCATGATTGGGTGCTAGTTGTTTAATTGATTCAGGAAGCATATCAATATCAAAAAAGTTCATGCGTGGAGATCCAATAAATCCTGCAACAAACTCATTTGCAGGTTTATTATAAAGTTCCAATGGCGCCCCGACCTGTTCAATTAAACCTTCGTTTAAAACAACTATTTTATCTGCCATAGTCATTGCTTCAACCTGGTCATGGGTAACATAAATCATTGTGTTGCCAAGTCTCTCATGTAGTGCCTTTAATTCAACTCTTGTTGCTACTCTTAACTCAGCATCTAAATTTGATAAAGGTTCATCAAATAAATAAATTGATGGTTCTCGAACTATGGCCCTGCCTATTGCAACTCTTTGTCTTTGCCCTCCTGATAATTGACCGGGTCTTCTCTTTAAATATTCCTCCATTCTAAGAAGTTTCGCTGCTTGTTGAATTCTTTCCTCAATCTCATTCTTTTTCATTTTGAGATTTTCTAACCCGAATGCTAGGTTCTGACGCACACTCATATGTGGATAAAGAGCATATGATTGAAAAACCATTGCCAAACCTCTATTTGCAGCGGATATGTTGTTCACTTTTTTTCCGTCGATTATTATTGAGCCTTCACTGATAGCCTCTAAACCAGCTATCATCCTTAATAAAGTTGATTTTCCGCAACCTGAAGGACCTACTAGTACACAAAATTCACCATCTGTAACTTGTAAATTTATTCCGTGAATAACTTCAAGTTTGTCGTATGATTTTCTAAGATCTATTAATTCTAAATTAGCCATAAAATTTATTTCATACCCGTTGTTGCAATCCCTGTTGTGATGTAGCGTTGAAGAAAAACAAAGACTAAGGTAGTTGGAATTAAACTCACAACTGTCATAGCGAGTCTATAATGTTCTTGCGCTACGTATTCACCTTGAAAATCGAGTAAGCATAACTGAATCGTATAGGCTGCTTTAGTCGTTGAAACTGCTATCATTGGTAAAATTAAATCGTTCCATCTCCATATGATAGATAAAATGCCAAGTACGGCAATTGCTGGAAGAGCCAGGGGGAAGACAATTCGCCAGTAAATACTCCATTCACTAGCAGCATCCATTCGGGCTGCTTCTAATAATTCATCTGGAATAGTTAACATATATTGCCTCAACATGAAAACGCCAGTAGGTGTTGCAGCACCTGGAATTATTACACCCCATAATGTTCCTGCTAGACCTGTTACCGCCACCATTTTAAATATGCCGACAATTAAAACTGAAGCGGGAACCATTAAGGTTGCTAAAATAATAATAAAAAAAATGATTTGACCATTAAAACGGTATTTTGACAAAGCAAAAGCGGCCATAGAATTTATCAATACGGTTATGATTGTCGCCACTATAGTAACAAAGACTGAATTATTCAGACATTTAATCGCATTAAAGCTCATACCTCTCACATTATTAGTCAAGGGATCGGTATAGTTTATCCATGAAGGTCTTAACGTTTTATTAACCATAATCTGTTCGCTAGGAATCTTGACGATGCCGCCTTGTGGATTACTGATCAAGCGAGCGTTAATTGTTGCCTTGTTTGTATTTAGTCTGTTAACAGAGTACTCTTCGACTTCATTTGTATCAGCGTTGATCGCAGAAACTAAAATTTGAGATGTAAAACCATTTGGCTTATACGGTTTTATGCCCAAAAATTCTGATAATAATCTGACTTCCTCAGAATTTAAATCTTTAAAAAAAATTGTTGGTTCATATTCTTTTTTTGCATCGGGAAACATGCTGGGATATCTGATTAACCAATCAGGTAATTTTTTATTTAATATTAATTCTTTTGCATAATTAGAAACAAGCCCAAAATGAGTTCTTAATACATAATATTCTTTACCATTATATTTTTTTAGAAAAGAAGTTTGATCATGTTGGAGTTTTTCATCTTCCGTTAAATCATTCCAATAAAGTACCCAGTCAGGCAAATCTTTTAAAATAAATATTTCTTTTCCTTCTGGTCCAAAAACTGTAGCACGCGCCACTCTTTCATAGTCCATGGGCAAAATATTTGTATCTAATTTTTGAAGCAAAAACTGAGATTTAACAGAATTTAAAAGTAGCCAAAAAACAGGCAAAAAAATGATAAAAAAACCAAGAATCAAATATCCATAAGAAATCCAATCTACAAAATTAATTTTATTATGACCTTGTGTCCTTGTAAAAAATTTTATTACTGCACTCATAATTTAATTTGTCTTCTTGTAAGATAAAATTGCAATAAAGATAATAATATCAATAATACCGCAACCAATAATGAAGCCATAGCGGCAATTCCAAGTCCAAACGTTGTTTTTTGACCTCTCAATCCTGCTGTTTCAAAAATGTATGAAACTAGTGATACCCAACCTACTTGCAATGCAAATAATTCCTCAAAAGCTTGGAAAGCTTTTATTAAAGATAAGACTGTTACAACAAGAAGAATTGGCATTAACAAAGGTATGGTAATTTTCCAAAAAACTCTTTGATTTGAAGTTCCATCCATTTCAGCAGCCTCATATAAGTCTTTGGGAATAGATTGAAGGCCGGCAAGTAAAATTAACATATAAAAACCTAAATGTGCCCAGGTATATACAAAAACAGACCAGAACATCGTCCATGAGGGGTCAGTTAACCACTGTATGGGTTCTTCAATCCAATTCCATTCAATAAGTTTTTGAGATAAAAGTCCTTGTCTTTTTAATATTAGTGTCCATAAAAATGCAACAACAACAGGACTCAGCATAACAGGATAAAAATATACTGCTCTCCAAAAAGCTCTTCCAATTATTTCTCTGTTCAAAACAACAGCTGTTATGAGAGCTATCACGATCATAATTGGAACCTGAAAAATAACAAATATAAAAGTATCCGCTATTGCGGCTTTAAATTTATCATTTTCCATATTTTCTATACCAGTGTCAATTTGAGTTTCTAAAACAATTCTAGCCAAGTTGTCTGATCCGGAATAATCTCTGGATGAAAAATTAATACTTTCACCATCAGTGACCGAAAAACCGAAGTTCATAAATAATGGCAGGAAAGTGAAAAGGCCGAAAATTAAAATATTTGGAAATAAAAATAAATAAGGTAAGCTTTTTGTTCCGCTAATTCTTTGGGATAGCTCAATTGGCCAACCAATTACGGACATTAGACGTGGGATAAACCCTGCAACTTCTCTGGTTAATAAAAATCCAATAAATAAATAAACAAAGAGAATGAAATACCAATAGTTAATATTAAAAAAACTTTCAAACATTTTGGTATATTAATTTCTTTTAAGGCCGCTGTGAATAGCGGCCTTAAAAATATTCTTAAACTAAATTACTCAGCAATTTTTGCAGCAACGTCAGCATCTATTGCATTTAAAGCATCATCAAGGCTCATTTCGCCTGTGATAGCTTTTGTTATATAGTCTGGAACAATTCCATAAATTGCAAAGTTTTTATTATAACCTTGGAACCAATAAGCTTGTGGAGTTGAATCAGCTGCTTTTCCCGCGTTTGCGGCAAAAATAGCCAGGCCTTCGGCTACAACAGGGCTTACGCCTTTGTAGTCAATACCAGACTTTTGCAAACCTTGATGTGCAGTAATGTTGCTGGTTTTAGCAGCAAAATTTTCAGCATTTTCGGTTTGAGACAAAAAGTTAATAAAAGATGCAGCTGCATCAGGATGTTTAGTTGATTTAAAAGCAACTACTCCTGAGCCACCTGGCATTGCTCCACAGCCACCTGGGCCGCACGGAATTGGAACGACTTTCCATTGAAAGTCTGTTATGTTTTTATCATAATTTCCTAACATCCATGAACCTGACATATGCATTGCTACAGTGCCATCCAAAAATAATGGCGCAGCATTTTTATAAGCTGTTCCTGAACCTGCAGGCCATCCTTCAACAGGCATTAGTCCTTCTTTATGCCATCCAACAAAGACTTCAGAAAATTTTCTGAAACCTTCATCTACTAAAATTGGAACGCCATCTTTGTGAAATTTAGCACCATAAGAAAACGCGGGTCCAGCCCATCTATGCGCTGTTCTATCCAATGCTAGTCCAGCTGTTAAATCTAGTTCTGATTTAACTTTTCTAAGAGCATCTGCCCAATCATCCCATGAAGCGCCTTCTTCTGGCATATCAACACCAGCGTCTTCAAACATAGTCACATTTACGTATGGACCTGTAACAGTAAGCTGAGTTTGCCAACCATAAATACCGTCATCTCCAGATGGTTTGCGGTACCATGGCAAGGTAGCACCATAGTTAGTTTCCCAATATGATGAATCTACATAAGGTTTTAGATCTAGGTAGAATTTATTTAGACCTCCCAGATTTGTTACTCTTGCTACATCTGGGGCCGCATCTGATTCTAATTGGTTTTCTAGCTGTTCTCTGATAACCTCGTACCCGACTGTTTCAATGTTAACTTTATTACCAGTTGATGATTCCCAGGATTTTGCCATTTCAGCAATGGTGTCACACTCGTTGCTATCTTGATAACATATAAATTTAATTTCTGCTGCTTTAACATTAAAAGATAAAACAACTAAAGTTGTAAAAAAAATAAAACCCAAAGTTTTAAATATTGATACAAAATTACTCATTAAATAAATAAATTTTTTCATTTTTTCTCCTAACAAATAGTCATATTAAGAATTATATTAAATTGTATAATAATTAATAATCAGCAAAAATAACTTATTAATAAAACGTTTTACTTGTCAACATCATTTTGTAAAATGGCATTAATATTTTGGGATAAATTATAAAGAATATTAAATTATTACGAAATTATAATGATCATATTTGGCTTTTTGCATCAACAAAATGATGCAAACATCAGGAATATTGAAGTCTGCGGAATTTTTTTTTGATTTGAGAGAGTGTTTTTTGATCTATGTCAAAAAGTGACAAATTAGATAATTAATGAAAATATCTCCAGTTAATTTCAAATTTCTTATCATCCAAAATAGCGTCCACCATCCCAATAAGTAGGGGCATTTTTTTTATGCTAAAATCATTTTTTATGTTTGCTCCAATTTCAAACACCAATTCCGCACCTTCAACAGTTACTGCCGGCATTTTAGATTTTTTCACTTCGGAGTAAACGCAACCCTTGCTCATGTATTCACCCATCTTACTGTTTCTCCCCCCTTGAGAACTAACGAATAAGTCTCCCAGACCCGCAAGTCCGTATACGGTTTTCTCATTTCCTTTTAAAAAATCCACAAACAACCCCATTTCATACAGAGACTGACTGATTAAGGAGGCGGAAGTATTAAGGTAGTTGTTTTCTTTTAATCCATCCTCCGCTACTTCATCATACAGTCCTTTAGAGAAGCCGATAACCATTGAAAAAATATTTTTAATGGCCGCGCAAACTTCAATCCCTGTCATGTCGTCAGAAATTGAAGGATGGTAATAATCAGTGGTCAAAATATTCTTTAGCCACTCAACAGTTTTTAAATTCTTATTTGCAAAGATAACACTGGTATGAACTTTACTGGCCAACCCATTGGCGAGACAGGGGCCGGCAACCGCAGAAATATTTGTATTTTTAAATCCCTTGCTAATTAGCAGTCTCTCCAGTTTATCAACCAATAATTCATATTTATTTTCATGAATACTTAGACCTTTTGTAAGCATCAGAATGGGGGGCAATGTGCCATCGTTAAAAAAAGCACCTAGTTGATCAACAACCCAGTTGATTCCTTTAGAACTTATCCCGAGCACAATCAAATCTGGATTCTTTCTTAATTCCTTAGACAAGTTCATATATTTTATAATGTTTGTCTTCTCTGAAAGATGGAGTTTCAAACCGGGATGAAAATTATTATTATTTTTCATTTCATCAATGAATGCATCTTCAAGATGAGTGCCCGCTATCATTACTTCATGTTGGCGTTCAAGCAACGGAACTGAGAAAGCCGATCCCATTGCGCCAGCGCCTAAAATTAGAATTTTTGCCATAAGCAATTTTATATATTTTTATTTTTCCGTAAAAAATTATTAATTTAGTCTTTTGCCTGTTTTTTCATCAAAAATATGAACTGCATCAACGTCCAGGGAGATATTTATAATTTCACCAACTTCTAATTTAGTGTTGCCGCTTTCTTTGTAACAAATAGATTGGCCATCTTTGTCTCTTCCATAAATAATGCTATCAGATCCAAGTTTTTCAATTATGTCTATGGTTAAGGATATTTCACCTTCTTCTTTTAAATTCAAATCTTCTGCTCGAAAACCTAAGACGACACTTGCATTATCAATGTTTAAATCTTTATTTAACTTAAAGCTGCTTGACTCAAAATTATTGTTGTTAATTGCTCCATTCACAAAGTTCATTTGAGGGCTTCCTATAAATTCACCAACAAATTTACTCGCGGGTTTTTCATAAACCTCTATTGGAGTTCCAAGCTGTTCAATTACTCCATTATTAATTACAGCCAATCTGTCACCTAGTGTCATTGCTTCCACTTGATCGTGCGTTACAAAAACACTTGTAACATTCATGCTTTGTTGTAATTTTTTAATTTCAATTCTAACTTGTCCTCTCAATTTTGCATCAAGATTAGAAAGAGGTTCATCAAATAAGAATACCTTAGGGTTTCTCACTATTGCTCTTCCCATAGCTACTCTTTGTCTTTGTCCTCCAGAAAGTTGAGCTGGTTTTCTTTGAAGATATTCTTTTATTTCTAGCAGTTCAGCAACTTCTTTGACTTTGTTATCAATGTTTTCTTTTGATTCACCTCTATTTTTTAAACCATAAGATAAGTTTTTATATACATTCATGTGCGGGTATAAAGCGTAGTTTTGAAAAACCATAGCAACATCTCTTTCAGATGGATCAATTTTATTAATAGTTTTTCCATCAAGATCAATTTCGCCCTCAGTTATATCTTCAAGACCCGCGATCATTCTAAGCAATGTTGATTTACCACAACCACTTGGTCCTACAAAAACCATAAACTCACCATATTCAATATTTAAAGAAGTTTCATTTATCGCTTTAGTCCCGTTAGGGTATACTTTTGTTATATTTTTTAATTCTAAAAAACTCATTTATTTCTCTGTTTGAATCAATCCCTTAATAAACCAACGCTGTAAAAATACTACTACTAGAATAGGAGGTATCATTGATAAAATAATATATGCGAATCTCTCAGCAACTCTTGGTAAATTTCCACCTTCATAAGATTCCTGAAAGATAATTTTCATTCCCATCACGACGGTCCAATATTTCTCATCTGTCGTCATGATCAAAGGCCACAGGTATTGGCTGTAACCATAGACAAACATGAAGATGAACATCGCCGCAATCATGGTTTTGGATAAAGGAACTAAAAAATCAATGAAAAATTTCCAACTATTGGCACCGTCCAGCTTTGCGGCTTCCAAGAGTTCGTCAGGAACGGATTTGTAAAACTGCCTGAAGAAGAAAGTGGCCGTGGCGGACGCAACTAATGGGAGAATTAAGCCTGTATAGGAATTTGTTAAATTTAAGTCAGATACGACTTGATAGCTTGGAAGAATTCTTACTTCTAATGGCACTAACAGTGTTATAAATATTAACCAAAAAAGAGGCACGGCTAGTTTAAATCTAAAATACACAATCGCATACGCCGACATAGATGAAATAATAACTTTTATGCTCGCAATTCCAAAAGCCATGATGAAACTGTTGATGAACATTCTCGTGGCAGTGATCTCCTGCGAGAAGCCGCCTTTTTGATTTAATACTTCATTATAATTTCTGACTAATTGGTCTCCAAGGCCCCATTGCATTCCTTCTTTTAAAATGGTTACATTTTCATGTGTTGAGCTAGCAAAAGCGATCCAAATTGGAACAACCATCAATAATACTCCTAGAATGAGGATTGTATGCGATAAAAATTGAACTATTCTTTTATTCATTTTGTTTGAAACAATCCTTGAATAAACCAACGCTGTAAAAAAATCACAACTAATACTGGGGGTATCATTGATAATATGATGTAGGAAAATCTTTCTACTCCCCATGACATAAAGATAGTTTTCATTCCCATCACGACGGTCCAATATTTCTCATCTGTCGTCATGATCAAAGGCCACAGGTATTGATTATATCCATAGACAAACATGAAGATGAACATCGCCGCAATCATGGTTTTGGATAAAGGAACTAAAAAATCAATGAAAAATTTCCAACTATTGGCACCGTCCAGCTTTGCGGCTTCCAAGAGTTCGTCAGGAACGGATTTGTAAAACTGCCTGAAAAAAAAAGTAGCAATAGCTGAGGCTGATAACGGCAATATCAAACCAGTGTAAGTGTTCACAAGACCAAGATTAGAAACTACTTGATAGCTTGGCATTATTCTAAGTTCAAGCGGTACAAGCAAAGTTAAAAAGATTATCCAAAAAATAGGCACAGCAAGTTTGAATCTAAAATATACGATAGTATAAGCAGACATTAGTGATGTAAGTACCGTAAGAGTTGCAATGCCAAATGCCATAATAAAACTATTTATGAGCATACTAGAAGCTGTAATCTCTTGAGAAAACCCTCCTTTTTGGTTTAACACTCTATCATAGTTTTCAATAAATTGATCACCTAAGCCCCACTGCATTCCCTGTGATAATATTGTACCATTATCATGAGTGGAACTAGCAAAGATAATCCAGATTGGAACAACCATTAGAAGAACTCCAACAATCAAAATAATGTGAACCAAATATTGAGAAATTGTTCTGCTCATTAATTATAATGTATCCTTCCTTCAATGAATCTAAATTGAAAAACTGTGATTACTAAAACAATCAACATCATAATGATTGATTGGGCCCCAGCACTTCCAATATCAAGTCCTCTAAAGCCATCAATATAAGCCTTGAAAACAAGTGTTTTGGTTTCACCACTAGGCGCTCCAATAGTTGTCGTATCTATAATCCCAAGTGTATCAAAAAAAGCGTAAGTAATATTAATAATTATTAAGAAAAAGGTAGTTGGCATTAATAAAGGAAAAGTAATAGTCCAAAATCTTCTAAAGTTACTTTTACAATCAATCATTGACGCTTCAATGATGGATTTTTGAATGGTTTGAAGTCCTGCTAAAAAGAAAATAAAATTTGCACTTATTTGTTTCCAAGTTGCTGCAATAAAAACATAAATGTAAGCGTCATATATATTGTCATACCAATTAAAACCCCAAATGTTATGAAAAAAACTATACAAAATTCCTAATCTTTCACTGAAAAAATAATTCGCTGTTACTCCTACAACTGCAGGCGCTATAGCATAGGGCCAGATGAGCAAGGTTTTGTAATAACTTTTGCCATGAATAACATTATTTGCCTGAACTGCTAAAAGCAATCCTATGGAACAGGAAAAAAAAGTAATCACACATATGAAAATAATAGTAAATTTAAATGCTCTTAAATACGTAGCATCCGACATAGAAAAAATAAAATTATCAAAACCTGAAAAATACCTTCCAAAACCAAATGCATCCTGAGTTGTAAAGGCATCAGTAAATGTTTGAACAATTGGCAAATATAAAAAAATTAAAATGATCGCAAGTTGTGGTGCAACAAAAAAATATTGCGTAAAATATGAACTAAATTGAACTTTTTTCATAGAAATTAAAGAGATTAAGGAGGACTTACGTCCTCCTTAAAATTATTTAGTTTATAAAGTTTTTGCAAATTGCGCTAGTAATTTAGCAGCGCCTGCATCAGTATTTTTCCAACCTTGTTCTACAGAAATTTCTCCAGATAACATTTTATGAACATTTTCGTAAATCACTTCACGAATTTGAGGCCAGTTGCCAGCTCTGTATCCACCAGGAATAGTTGAGCCAGTTAAACTTAACTGTTCTCCAACTGCTTGATGATATGGAGATGCATTGTAGAATCCAATTGCATTTGCAAGTTCTGTTGCTGAATAAGTTACAGCAGCATAACCTGACATATTATGATAGAATAATTGGATTTCAGGAGTGGTCATATATTCTGCTAATTTCATGAGAGCGGAATATTCTTCATCTGATTTACCAGACAAGATCCAATTTGCTGCACCCCCAATAAATGTTGGATATGCTTTTCCACCAGTCATTGAGCTCCAATAAGGAATGTGATTAACAGAAAAGTTTGGAACAACACCCTTCATGCCACTAAATGATGCTGCAGAACCAAGCCAAAAAGCTGCTTCGCCTGCAATGAAAGGAGCTTGGTTGTCACCCCATGCACGTCCTTTGTAATCATACCATCCTTTATCTTTCCACTCTTTAACTTTTTCCCAGTGAGTAATAAATTCTGGAGTGTCAGCGAAAAGTGTTGTTGTTGGAACAGCATCATAACCATTATTGCCATCAGTCATTAAAAGATTATGTCTGGAAAAGAAGTTTTCAGTCCAAATCCAAGGGCTATGACTTTGTAACATTGGAATATATCCAGCGTCCTTAATTTGCTGTGCAATGCCTTCAAACTCTTCATAAGTTTTTGGAATTTCTGTTACACCAGCTGCTTCTAAAATGTCCATATTAGCGTACATTAAACAAGTTGAGCTGTTGAAAGGAATGCCAATCATTTTTCCATCTGAATCTGCATAGAAATTTCTGATCCCTGGAATGTAATCATCTTTATTGAAATTTACACCATGCTCTGCTGCCATATCTTCAAACGGATATACAACTCCATTTTTTACCTGCGCAACCATGATTGCTGCACCTGCATCATAGACTTGAACCATATGAGGATGTTCGCCAGCCCTGTATGCTGCAATAAATGCCGCTAAGATATCCTCGTAACTTCCTTTACTAGTAGGAATTAATTTAGATTCATCTTGCTTTGCGTTCCATCTATTAGCTATTTCATTTATGATAGACTCCAGTTTACCAGTGTGTCCATGCCAATAATGAAGCTCAATTGGAGCCGCAAAGGATGGAAAAGATAGGAAAACTAGAGTTACTAAAGCTATTAAAGCTTGAAAAGTCTTTTTCATAGTACCTCCTAAAAAATTTATTAATTAATTTAGAAACCAACATTAAATTAATTTAATTATATTGATATAATTAATAAAACGTTTTACTTGTCAATAATAATATTAACTTGGTTAGATGTTTTTGGTTGAGGAAATCCAAAATGAATAAAAGAATAGTTCAATTTGTTGCGCATACAGTCCTCATTCTAGTAGTAATATTTCTACAGAGGTGATTTATTCAAGGATTGTTTCAAACAGAGAAATAGATGAGTTTTTTAAAATTAATAATTAATCATTACATAAACATAAGGAATTAATAATAATATAATCATTATTCCAAAAACTATTATTGTTTTTCTCATTCAATTTTTCAAAATGATGTTAAGTTTCCATTCTATCCGCTCTCCAAATAGTCAGCGCTATGATCGCTAAAAAAGGAAGGCACATCAGATTTATAGCTTGCCAGCTTGTCATGTTAAGAAATAATCCCGCTGAGAGAGCGGCCATTCCTTGTGCGCTAAATACGGTAAAATCATTATATGCCTGGGCTTTATATTTCTCTTCCGACCTATAGCTGATGACCAGTAAGCTCGTTCCGGAAACAAACAGAAAATTCCAACCAAAACCAAGGAATGCTAATGCAATCGCATAATTCATGAATGTCTGATCGAAAAAATAACTTAAAAAAATACAGATTGCAAAAAAAGTTATCCCAAAGTACATGATCATACTGTGTCCCAGCCTTTGAATTAACTTCCCAGTGATAAGCGAGGGTAGAAACATGGCAACGATATGCCATTGGATCACAGATTTTGTTTCATCTAAATTAAACTTTTCATTAACGTGCATGCTTATGGGCGTTGCGGTCATCAGAAAGGCCATAATCGCATAGGCAAAAGCGGTGGCGGTAATTGCTTGTAAGAATCTTGGTTGTAAAATTAATTCCATATAACTTCTTCCCTGAAAAGATCTGTCACTTTCAGATTCATTCATACTTTTCAAGAAAGTCAATAAAACAGCAGGCAGAAGGACCAGGAAAGCTAATGACAGATATGAGCCCACATAAAGTTTGTCAAAAAATAAATCTTTGGTTAAATTTGCGATATTAGGCCCTATCAGGGCGGATAAAATTCCACCCAGTAAAATCATTGAAACTGCTTTTGGAATTTTTTCTTTTTCAACACTTTCACTGGCGGCAAATCGATATTGATGAACAAAGGCTAAACCCATCCCCATCAGCAAACAGGAAATACAAAAAAGTGTAAAACTTTCAATGCTGATTGAATAAGCCGCGAGAAGAGCGGAGAGGGAGCTGCCGATTGAAGCGCTTACAAAACCTAATTTCCGACCAAACTTGCTCATTATATAGGATGCAAAAATGGCGCAAGAAGCTGTTCCAATGATGAATAATGCGGGCGGTAAGGTTGAAAGGGCTTTTATCGAAATAAGTCGGGAACCGATAATTCCACTTAAGAAAACATTAACGGTAGCGAGGCTAAAACCAAATGCTTGACTTAAGGTTAACAGCCATAAATTACGATTATTCATATTTTCTCTCACCTCGTTTTTTATTACTTATATATATTCCTCGCAGTTGGCGGCAGGGTAATTGATAATGGTGGGCCCTCAGGGATTTGAACCCCGGACCACTCCGTTATGAGCGGAGCGCTCTAACCAACTGAGCTAAGGGCCCTAAACAGGCTTAATATACATCTTAATTCTAAGTTTCAATTACATATTTGATTGAGTTAAGTGTTATTACCTAAGACAAAATTCTCAACTTTTTTAAACAAATCCTCAGTAACTGTAAAATAAAAACCGTTTTCTTCATGAACGCTGTGATTGCGCCCTGTCACACTTTTGTCACAACAAGGAGTGTAGAATGGCATCAATCCGCAGAAGAAATAATAAATGGCAGGCTCAAGTTAGGCGAAGGGATTGCCCTTTAATAACACAAACATTTCGCACCAAAGAATCAGCTACAAAATGGGCTCGTGAAGAAGAAACTAAAATTGATGATGGTTTCTTGGTTCTCAAAAACAAGTGTAAAAAATATTCCCTTAGACAGCTCATCAATCGCTACATAAATGAGATTCTCCCAAAGAAACGAGCTGGGTTTAATGAAACAATAATTCTCAAAGCTTTTATGAGAGAAGGTTTCGTGAACAAACCAGTATCGCACATAACATCTGAATATTTTGCAAAATATCGAGATAAAAGATTGCAGAAAGTTAAGCCGGCAACGTTATTAAGAGAGCTTTGTGTTGTGCAACACTTGTATTCTATAGCAAATAAGGAATGGGGCTTTAATATTCCTAATCCCATTAAGAGTATTCAAAAACCTAAACTTAACAATAGAAGAGAAAGAAGATTAACGGAATACGAATACAACTTTCTGGTTAAGGGAAACTACCCTCAACAAACACTAAGACACATCATTGAAGTGGCCATTGAAACAGCGATGAGGCGTGGTGAAATTCTAAACATCAAACCGGAACACATCAAGGGACAGACTTTATTAATTCCAAAAACCAAGAACGGTCATCCACGCACAATACCTCTTACTAAAAGAGCTTTGTATATTCTAGAGAACACGCAACTCCCCTTCCCCATGTCTGCCAATGCAGTGAGGCTTGCTTGGGACAGGTTGAAGAAAAAAGGAAATATCAAAGACCTGCACTTCCATGATTTACGCCACGAGGCTATCTCACGGCTCTTTGAGAAAGGCTTAAGTATTCCAGAGGTAACCTTAATATCTGGACATAAGGATGTGCGAATGCTTTTTCGCTACACACATCTCAAGGCAGAGGATATAGTGAAAAAGCTATGAGAAGCTTGGCTTTAGTCGTTATTGCAGCATCTTTTCTTTTGTCATATTCAATTGATGCAGCAGAGGATTTTCGTTTTTCAGGCAGGATAAAGTGCGAACTGTCCGCAACCTACATTGTCTTTGACTTTGACAATAAAATTGCCATTCGAAACAATTATGATTCCTCCCGGTACAAATTATCAAACTATGAGACAAAAAAGAATAAGTTTAAAAAAACCATTCATACTTTTTCCTGGTATGACGTGAAAAATAATTTTCTGGGGTATTGGGTTATCTCAGATGATTCAAAGAACATTGAAGAGATTAAATTTGACAGAGAGGGAAGAATTTTTTCTGTAAGCAGAACCTGCTCGGAATTTAATAATAATAACATTGGTGAACTGGTATGGGAATGACCAATGATGACCTTATTTATTTTTACCAATCCATCAATAAATATATTGAAAGGTGAATAATTATTCCCAGATATTTGTTGTTGGAGACATACATGGCTGTCATATTTTGCTTGCTCAAATACACAAAAAAATTCTAGATAAGTCCAATAATACGAGCGGAAACAAACTACTTGTATATTTGGGTGATTATATTGATAGAGGGCCAAAGATTAAGGAAACAATTCAAGCACTTTTAGATTTTCAACCTGATAATTTTCAACAAATATTTCTTTTGGGAAACCATGAGCAGATGATGCTCGATTTCATCAATAACGTCCCAGATAGTTTGTATCTTTGGATGTTAAACGGCGGTGATGAAACATTAAATAGTTACGGAATAAAAGACACGGTATTTTTTAACAATGAAACTAAAAGCAAAGAAACGATACGTGGTGAATTGGTCAACAACATTCCAAAAAACCATCTTAAATTTTTTCATAATCTCACTTTATCTTACAAATGGGGTGATTATTTCTTTGTTCACGCAGGCATTGACCCTGATGTCCCTTTGAATAAGCAAGATAAAAATACATTGATATGGCAACGAAAAAGCAAGTTTCTTGATAATACAAAACTGTTTGAAAAAATCATTGTACATGGTCATACTCCTCAACCAAAAATAGAAAATTTAGCTAACCGAATAAATTTAGATACTGGGGCATTCTACACAGGAATTCTCTCTTGCTTAATTATTAATACTAAGACAGGTGAAAAGAAATTTATTAGTACAAAAAATTAAAATGAAAATATTGAGTTAGTTTATGATGATAGCTTATATCTGTCGATGTCCTTATAAATCGGCCCGTCTTTAGTAAGAATGGATTCTTTCAAATAAAAATCCCTGACCATAAATGATATTTCATTTACACTCATTTCATTGATTAACCGGAGAAAAGAATTTTTATCTGCAAGACTTTTAACACGAGCGATAGTAACGTGGCCCATAAACCTGTATTCTGATTCAAAAATATCATTCAAACAATTATCAACCAATGGCTGCAAGAGTACGTTAGAGACCTTCACCCAAATTATTTTGATAAACTTTTGAGAAAAAACACCAACATCCTTTAGTGTCAATTCAAACGGATGATGCTTGATGGAGGATAATCTTTTTTTAACATCGTTTATCACCCCACTTTCTATTTCACCTAAGAACTTTAAAGTCAGATGTAAATTTTCACCAGAGGTTAACCTTCCATTGAAGTTAGGCTTAAGTTTTTCTTGTATTTTTTGAATTTCCTTAATTGCATCCATAGATAAATCAATGCCAATAAAACATCGCATAATTTATCATACCACCATTAAACAAAAGTTTAAGAGGGTTTTTTTTAGGTATAAGCAATCCACAAACTTGTTAATATTATTGTATTATGTTGCTTAAACCAGTTTTCCTTCTTTAATATTTCATGAAATATATAATGATAAAAGAGAATGTTAGAAAAATTATTAATAATTTGCTGCTATTTTGATTATCATCCCAGAACCAGATTGGTGGATGTGAAAATTGGATTTGGACCTTCAGGAAAGATTGAAAAGGTTGAATGTATGATTTGCAAGAAAGTTTACATTCGTGACAATAAAACCATCAATCCGACAATAGTTCTGCTAGTCATTTTACTCTTTGTCATAGTTATGCTACTCTTTTAGTGTGGATGGAATTATTTAAAAAACATTAACTGTCGCAGATTCCATGGAAATTTTTTTCAAAATAATGCTTGCGATTAATTATATAAAGCATACGCTTACTAGTGAAGATAGGAGGGTATTATTGATACCGCCAGTTGTCTGATGGGTGGTGGCCACAACCAACATTATTTTAAACAATTTAGCAGAACTGTTTCACAGTCCTAGCATTAGGTGATGAGCCGAAATATACCCCAATCAACACGATATGTTATTGGGGTTTTTCTTATTTTTTGTAAGGCTTCAATTTCTCCAATATTTTTATCATACAATCAATGATATCATTGATGCACTGAGCTACTATTTCTTCTTTTTTGGTAGTATTAATCTTACTAGTAGCTTTTTTTTTGGTTTTCTTCTTTTTAGCAGCCATAAGTTTTCTTTATCATTATGAATATACTTAATCTATAAATAAAAGTTTTTCTAGGCATCCAAGGACGTACCAGCGGTGACTATCAACAGGAGGAGTAATATGAAAAGTAAGATACGCCCAAGTAATGCCATATTAACAATTGATTCTTAAAAACTGAATCAAGCATAATCATAATGTAATTAAGGTAAAATTATGAAGAGGAGTAATTAGTTGGAAAATTAGATTAAAGTGTAATTAATAGTTTTTTTGTTTTTCTAAAAAAATCAATAACTTTTCTTCAACATTAAATTCAAAGAGATTGTTGTGCCCGGCATTGGGAACAAATAAAGCCTCTTTTGGTTCAGGAGCAGCATCAAATACCTTTTTTCCTAATGATATGTTAATGATGTTGTCTTTTTCTCCGTGTATCACCAGCAGCGGTGATTTAGTGTTTCCTATTATCCTCAGAATGTCATAACGGTCTAACACCAACCATTTAGCAGGTAGATACCAAAAATGACGCTGAGCAACGTCAGCGATGGACGTAAAGGGGGCCTCTAAAACCGTGGCAGCAAAGGCAGCCTCAGAGGACAATTTTACTGCTACTCCGCATCCTAAGGATTCACCGTAAAGAATAGTTTTATCAGAGGATATTTGTTGTTTTGATAAAAACTCCAATGCCGACAGAGCATCATAATATAGACCCCCCTCCGTAGGCTTGCCTGGATTGCCGCCATAACCTCTGTATTCAAGAAATAAAAAACCATAGCCAGCAGTGATGAAACGTTTAAATTTCTCAACCCTATGTCCGACATGTCCTGCGTTGCCATGAAAGATGAGGATTGTATATCCATCTTGCGTTCTCGGTTTTTTAAACCAAGATTTTAGAACTAATCCATCCGATGTGGTGAGTTCAATCTCTTTTAATCCACTATCAATAAAATACGAAACGTCAATTTTCTCTTTTGAGGGGAAATAGAGGTAAGACCTTTGAAAAAAGAAAAGGAACAAGACAAGCAGTGCATAAATACCAATGGCATAAGTTAGGATTAATAACATTTTTGTCATTTCATAATATTTATGAAAACTGAATTAGTTTTATAGCACCATTGTTTCAAGAATGAATAGATGAATACGCAGCACTAACTTCTCTTGAAAGATTTTATAGCCAGTACGTAAATAACAATATTAGTGAAAATAAGTAAAAACCCTAAATAAAATTGTAATTCAGCAGTTAGATTGTCAGGATAGACAATGGGCATTAAATATTGTTCAATAAAACTGCTTGGATAACTTTTCAAACCCGCCTTCTTTAAAAACCAATTTTCTAAATATGTTAATGGACAGATAGAATGAGATAATTCAATATATGCTCCATAAATAACAGAAGGAATATGAATAAAAGCAATTTTTTTTGATGCAAAGAGAATCAACGCTCCAAATATAACAAAAACTATAAAAGCAAAGTGCATTGCAAGTGTTAAATTGGCACCAAAACCATAGTACATTTTAATATCCCGCCATTATACAGTTAAAAGGTCTCTTACATTCTTAATATGAAAAATTTGTATATTTTTCACTTAAGTTCCAAAGCCTTTTCTGTGTGTTTTGGTTGTATGTTTGCCCAGAGCTGGTTAATGGTTCATGCTTGTGAAAATATTTTCCAGTAACTTCCTCTAAATCTTTCTTCATTGCCAAATAAATACTGGTTTCTGCGCCTTCCTGAGGACTTTTGCCAAAAAGTTTCTGGGACAGCATAAAGAAAAACTTCACTAAACCGCTGTTATTATGGCCCAGACCTGTATTAACAAATCCAGGATGCAAGCAGTTAACCGTTGCGCCTTTTGACTTTAGTTTATTTGATAAAAAATAAGTGAACAATATGTTGCACAACTTTGATTGACGATAGGCTCTATACCCATCATATGTCTTTCTCATTTCAATATCATCAAAATTTAAATCCATACCTTTATGAACAGATGAAGCAACGTTTACAATCCTTGGTTTATGGGAATCCAAAATCACCGGAAGAAGCAAACCCGTTAACAAAAAATATGCTAAATGATTAATGGCAAAAGTTTTTTCTATGCCATCAACACTTTCTTCTCTCTTAAAAAAAGCGGCTCCAGCATTATTTATCAGTACATCGATATTAGAAAATTTTCTCTTTACAAATTCCGCAATGCTTTTAATTTCTATTTGTGATGACAAATCACCATTGATAAAATGAACATCTTCATTGCCTGTATTTCTTCTAATTTCATTTAATTTATTTTTTCCTTTTAAAGCATTCTTGCCAGTTATGATTATTGTTTTTTTTGTCTTTGCAATTTCTTGAGCAGCTTGAAAACCAATGCCATTAGTACCACCTGTAATGAGAAAAATTTTCTTGCTCATATTTTTAATTATACCACCGTTCTCCCAAAGGTTAAGAGGGTTATTTTTGGGTTAACATATGGCACCGTAGAGGATATAGTTCTATGGTTAAAGCAAAGGGAATAATGATGAAAAAATATTTTGAAAAAAAATTTGGCGAGGGAACGGCATTTGACCTTGATTATGGTAAATTGCTGATTCTCGCTTTATTGATTTATATTGCATTTTTTAAATAAGAAGAAAAATAATTAGATAAAAAAATGTGAAGAGGTCAACGATATGATATCCAAGCCGATTTCCCCCAAAGATTAAGAGGGTGTTTAGGCAAAGGTTCTAAAACTGTTCTATTTTAAAATTAATTAATACAAATAAAGTAAAAAATATGAAAAAATTTGTTAAAATATGAGCAGCAAGGTACCCTGTCTGCACTTCTTTCCCTCCGACCACATTGCGGATACGCTGCATCTGTCCTTGGAGGCACAAGGGTGCTACATCCTCATCCTCTTTCACACTTGGAATAACAACTGCCGCCCCTACAAGGATGATGATAAGATACTACCACGCCTGCTGCGTGTAACCCCAAGGAAATGGCGAAAAATTAAGGAGGAGATTGCGCCCCTCTTTGACTTAAGTGATGGTACATTCAAGCAGAAACGTCTGGAGCAAACATGGAGGAAAGCTCTAGAGAGAAGCGAGAAGGCAAGAGAGGCTGCAAATGCAAGATATGACAAAAGAGTCTTTAAGGATAAGAGGCTTGCGGACGCATTACCAAGGCAATACTAACCATAATCATAATCATAATCATAACCATAAATATTATTATATGCTTTAGTACTGGGGAGTGATTGTGTTGTAAATAAATCTGCTATCAATCTGTCGTCAATGCAGTGTGTTTTGCTATCAACACTATTCCCCAGCTGAAGTAAAAGGGGTCGGTGAAGACCCCTTGAATATTAGTTAGTTTTTTTTCCAAAGCTATGAAGAGTATCGAAGGATGCCCTGTAGACCTTGCCGTTGGCATCATCTTGATGCCCGATGGGAAGAACGAATTTATCCTCCTCAAAGTTCGGCGGCTCAACTTTTACATTGAGCTCAAGCCCGTCACAAGAGCTCTTGGCTTTATCGAGGAACTCATAAGTACTTTTTGGTATATCCAGATGGAAAATAATTCTCTTAGCTCCACCCAGATTATTAAAAATACTGTAACTTCCTACTTCACCAAGACGCGGCTGCTCCTTCTTGTAAACATCAAGATAAATTTCCACTTTTGTCTCAAGATAGGTGTCCCTCGTTGTGCTGTAGTCGGCATTCACAATTAGGTTATCCCAAGTAACCCTTCCGTGTATGCCGCTAATGCCCGTCTCGCTAGACAACTTACCCTTCGACTCATAGTATCGGTTACTGAAGTCCTCCCAGTTCATGGGAATGGAATTACTATGGTAACACTCCAGCCTATCGACCTTGACAGTAATCCTACAACCACGATTTAGAAAACTTTTGTTAACCTCTTCCTTGTTTTCCTCGAAGTATTTATCGATGTCCTTCTTCATTGCTTGGTACTGTAAGCTGTAAATACGACTCAATGATACCTCGCTATGATTTAAGGGTGCGTATACAAAATATTAGAAGATTATCAACGCACAATTATGGATGTTAAGACATTCCCAGAATTATGGGGGGTGGGGGTAGTAAAAAAAACCCTTGTTCAGAAATGGGACCCAATTAAAAAAAACTCCCTCACATAGAAGTATAATCAATACGTTTGGATGTTGATGGTGCATTGCCGGCAGGTAGTACAGAGTAGAAAAATGTTACTCGCTCTTTGGCTATATAAACAATATCTGTATTACGTGGCACCCATAGCACGTCTCCAGGACCGGCTTCGAATATTTTGTCACCGACTTGTAACGTGAACTGTCCCTCAAGTATGTAGATGACCTCGTCATAAGTTATATGCCAAGGTATAGAGCAATCTTCAAAAACGCCAATCCCGGCTCCCAGTTTATCGGAAAACGATACATTGACCAAACCGATGGTTTTCATGCCGTTCACAGGCTCAAGGTCGAGGTCTTTTTTACGGAATATCTTTGTTTCTGACATAACGTCTCTCCTTATTAGTAGTTTCAATTTTTTTCATTACATTATTATTATCCTACCACCAACCACGAGGAATGTTGAGGGGAAAGGAATAGATTTTATAGTTTGGTTAACTTGGTGGTAAAGTCTTCTACAAAATAATTTTTTCCTTTAGAAAAAATTCTATAACCCTCATTTGTTAATATTCTTTTTTGCAAAGGAAGACCGCCTGGATACTTTTCATTAATCCTGCCATCGGACTTCAGGGTGCGCCAATAAGGGGTTATGCGTTTCTTGCCATCCCTCGCATCCTCTTCCGCCGCAAAAGCTGTTATCCAGGCAAAGATACCCGTCACTATGGGGCAAGCGGTGGTGGTTTTATGTTTTTGGGCCAGCTTTTTTCGCAGTTCGTTAATGGTAGTCAGTTTCCCCTTTGGCACTTTTTTCATCAACGCATTAACCTCCAAGGGTGAGGGTAGAACAAACTTTCCTTTGCCCCACTTCTTTTCAAGATTCTTTGGAATCTTTTTTATTTTGGGAAAGTCTTTCTCGTCATTGAGTTTGTCCCTAAATTTATATTTTTCTTTGTATCGCTTCACTTCATTGTATCCTACCACCAACCACGAGGAATGTTGAGAATTAATCATCAAACGGCACGCCCCTTTATGGATGTTACAACAATCCCGGAATTATGGGGGGCGGGGGTGGTAAAAAAAACCCTTGTTCAGAAATGGGACCCAATTAAAAAATTACTGTCACACTTCAGTCACAATGAAGTATAATATTTGCATGAATTAAAAGTGTGTGCAGGAAAAACGATGGAGGTTATTGGGAGAAAATAAGGATTGTTGTGTGTTACTCACTCCGGACCACTCCGTTATGAGCGGAGCGCTCTAACCAACTGAGCTAAGGGCCCTAAACAGGCGTAATATACGTCTTAATTCTAAGATTCAATTACATATTTGATTGAGTTAGATTTTATTATTTAAGACAAAATTCTCAACTTTTTTAAACAAATCCTCAGTAACTGTAAAATAAAAACCGTTTTCTTCATGAACGCTATGATCAGCTTTTTCATTCGTTGCATGATATTCTATTAAGTGGTCATACAAACGCTTTGGATCCTTAACGATGTACTCTCTGGAGCTATCATCAGTTAATATTAAGTCTTTCATAAGTTGCGCTACTAAATTGTTATTTTTAAAAGATCTTTTCCAATAACAGGTTTTTTCCCAAAATCTTTTGTTACAACATCTATCAATTTCTTTTCATTAAATTGTGTTGGAACAAAATGTGTTAACACAAGTTTTTTACAGCGAGTAATTTTAGCCACCTTCCCTACAATTGTTGAAGGAGTGTGATATGCCTTAACATTATGGAGCGTCTTTTTCGTTCTCATCCTAAAATAGGAATATATTTCATCTTCAATAAATACTTCATGAAGGAGTACGTCTGCTAATTGACCGTATTTCATTAAATTTTCACATGGTTTTGTATCACCGCTAATCGTCAATTTTTTCTTTTGTTGAAAGAAATTAAAACCATAGGCATATTTTACCGGTTTATGATCAACGGTGAAATATTCTACAGCAAGATCTTTAATTCTTGTTTTTCCGTATTCGCCAAACTCAGTAACTTTTACATTAAAGGCTTGAATGGAAGATCGTTGCTCATATTTTATTCGCAGCATTCTTTCATCTTTCCATACATCCATTAATTTTTTTACAAATTTTTTTGTACCTATGGGGCCAAAAATTCTCCAAGATTTCGTTCTATAGGAATGCCAACTAGATATTATCAACTGATAAAGATCAACAACATGATCTGAGTGAAGATGCGTTAAAAACAAAGCGTCAATATTAGCCGAAGATACTTTTGCTTCTTTTAATCGTTGTGTCACACCTGATCCACAATCAACTAAAATGGTTGTTTTTCTTGTTGAGATTAAATTCGCAGGACCAAATCTTTTATGATCAACGCTAGGACAACCAGTGCCTAATAGGATTAACTGCATTATTCATCAAGAAAGGTTTTTAATTTTCTTGCCCTGGTTGGATGTTTTAATTTTCTAAGAGCCTTTGCTTCTATTTGGCGAATTCGCTCTCTTGTAACACTGAATTGTTGTCCGACTTCCTCTAAAGTGTGATCGCTATTCATACCAATTCCAAAACGCATACGCAAAACCCTTTCTTCTCTTGGTGTTAATGAAGATAGAATTCTTGTTGTTGTATCTCGCAAGGAACTTTTAACGGCAGCTTCAATTGGAATTAAAGCATTCTTGTCTTCTATAAAATCACCAAGCGAACTATCCTCTTCATCTCCAACAGGTGTTGCCAAACTAATTGGCTCCTTGGCAATTTTTAAAACCTTTTTTACTTTATCCAAAGGCATATGCAATCTTTCAGCCAATTCTAGAGGAGTTGGCTCTCTTCCTATTTCTGACATAATTTGACGTGTTGTTCTTACAATTTTGTTTATTGTCTCAATCATATGGACAGGTATTCTAATCGTGCGTGCTTGATCAGCGATAGAGCGAGTAATAGCTTGTCTAATCCACCAAGTAGCATACGTTGAAAACTTATAGCCTCTTCTATATTCAAATTTATCTACAGCCTTCATTAGTCCAATGTTGCCCTCTTGTATTAGATCTAAAAACTGAAGGCCCCTATTTGTATATTTTTTTGCAATAGATATAACAAGACGCAGATTAGATTCAATCATCTCTTTTTTTGCTCTATTTGCCGATCTCTCTCCTTGTTGAACAGTGCTGACTATGCGTCTAAATTCACTAAGTGACAATTCAGTAGCTGTTTGGATTTCTTTAATTTCTTTAATGAGCTTATTAATTTCAATATGATTCTTGTTAATAAATTTTTCCCAATATTTATTTTTCTGTAAAAGAAGAGTTTGTATCCAATTTTTTTCAAAACTAAAATTTAAATAATTTTCTATAAATAAATCTCTTGAAACACCTGAATTAATCGCCATTCTAAGCATTCTGCCTTCTCGAACCAATAATTTTTTATTCAATTCATAAAGTGATTCCATTAAGGCTTCAATTGTTGAAGGATTGAAATGAACTTCTTTCATAGATGCGATCATTTCTTTTTTAATTTTTTTATATTTTTTTTCTACTGATGAGTATTTTTTTTCATTTTTTTTATTAGATAAAATCAATTCCTGGCTATATTTATGAAGTTTTTTAAATAACTTAGTTATTCCGTCAAAATCTCTTAATACTTTTGGTTTTAATTTTTCTTCCATTGCTGCAAGAGAAACATTGAGGCTCTCTTCTTCATCATCTTCATCCTTTTCCTCTGAACCATTTTCATTTTCTTCAGGGTTGATTTCATTATTACTTTCTAGTTTTTTCTTTTTTACATTTTCTTTTGTTTTTAAATATTTTTTTTCTGAACCGCCTTCTATAATCCTTAATGTGTCTTCATCTTTTGAATCATCTACGTCAGACATATCATAAGTTTGTTCCAGATCTACAATATCCCTTAAAAGCATCGTTCCTTCTTTAATAGAATCCTTCCAATTAATAATAGAACGAATAGTCATAGGACTCTCGCAGATTGCTCCAATCATTTTTTCACGACCCGCTTCTATTCTTTTGGCTATTGCTATTTCACCTTCACGACTAAGTAATTCAACAGAACCCATATCACGCAGGTAAAGTCTGACTGGATCATCTGTTTTTCCAGTTTGTTTTTTCTCTTCTTTCAGATTTTCTTCTATTGTTTTTTCATCAATTTTTTCTTTTTTTTCTTTTTTGATTTTTTTAGCTTCTTCTTCAAGCAAAACTGTTATGTTGTTTTTTTTCAGAAAGCTCTCAACTTTTGCCACATTTTCGGGTATGCGAAATTTCTTTGGAAGACTTTTCTCAATTATCTTACTTGTATATATTCCTTTAATCTTATTTTTTTCAATTAATTTAGTAACTATTTCTTTTAAACGATCATCAAACGATAAAATTTCTTTTTTCTTCTTTCTAATTTTTTCTTTAGTTATTTTTTTTGATATTTTTTTTGTTTTTCTAATTACTGGTTTCTTCTTGTGTAAAACTTTTTTTCTTACTTGTTTTTTTAAATTTTTTTTCTTCAAGTTTGTTTTTTTCTTTTTGGAATGAACAGTTTTCTTTAAAACTTTCTTTTTAACTAAGGATGTTTTTCTAACTTTATTCTTTTTTCTTATTTTTTGAGTCATAATAATCAATCAGTGTCATTAAATAATTCAAAATTCATATTTTGTAACTCCTCCCAATTTAATTGAGTTGAATTATTCACAAAGTTATCTAGGCTTTTATTTATTTTTTTCAATTTAAAAAGCCTTGTATTTAGATTTTGACAAGATTCTTTGACTTCCTCATAAGATTTTTCATCATCGTATTTTGCTGAAGCATAAGGAAAAATTTTATATATACTTGAATCCAAGCATTCGTTTAGTATTTTTTTGTATTTATCCTCCTTAAAATGATTGAATATTGCATTATTATCTTCACTAGATAATGATATTTTCTCTAATTCATATAAAAAATCTTTATAAGCTTGATCATACAAATCCGACTTCAACAATTCTGATATTATTTTTTTTCTAACAATCTTATGGTTTATGCTGCTTGTAATAAAAGACAAGACTTGTTTTCTATATAAAGATGAATCAATTTTTTTTGGGGTATTAATCTTATTTTTTACCCCATCACGCAATTGTTTTATTTTATTAAAAAAAAGTGATTTAAACTCATTTTTATAAAAATATTTTATTTTTTTATCTTTAATAGTTTCAATTAATTCATCTAAATATTTATCATATGAAATTTTTTCATCGGCATTATTAAACGACACAGCTCTACTTGATTGAGAAAAAATAAAATTGACAAGTGATTGCGGTTTTTTAATTATTTCTACAAATTTTTCAAACGAAAAGGTGTTCATAAAACTATCCGGATCATATCCTTCATCAAGAATTATAAATTGTAAAAACTTTTTAGGGGTTATCATATGTAATGCCATTAAAGCTGATTTGAATGATGCGTGTAGTCCTGCTTTGTCACCATCAAACATTATTGTTGGCTTGGTAGAATATTTCCATGCAAGATTTAGTTGTCCTTCAGTTAAAGCTGTTCCAAGAGGCGCTACAACACTTTGTATGCCATTTTGATAAAGTGATATAACATCCATATAGCCTTCGCAAATTAATAAATTATTTTTTTTTCGCGCTGCATTTTTTGCATTAGATAAATTATACAGCAAGTTTCTCTTGTGAAAGAAATGACTCTCAGGAGAATTTATATATTTAGGATTAGTATCATCAATTGCCCTTCCTCCAAACCCTGCAACATTTCCTCTTTCATCCATTATTGGAAAAATTAATCTTTTATAAAAATAATCTTTTATTTTATTATTTTTATCAATTTTGATGACATTACTTTTGATTATTTCTTTTTCACTAAATGATTTTGTTTTAAGATATTCATATAATGTTGATTTGCTATTAAAAGAATAACCAAGTTCAAATTTGGATATTGTATCCTTAGATAAATTTCTTAACTTTAAATATTCCCGGCAGTGTAAAGCATCTTGATTATACAGATTATTTTGAAACCACTCACATGATAGTTTTAAGATTTCATTAACTACATTTTCTTGTTTGGTCCTTTTATAATCTTTAAATTCAATATTAATACCTGCTTTTTGAGCGAGTTCTTTTACAGCATCCTGAAAGTTATAATTATAAAGATCGGTGTACAGCGTAAAAATATCTCCTTTTGCTCCACATCCAAAACAATAAAATGAACCTAAATTGTCATTTATTTTACATGATGGCGTTTTTTCTTCATGAAAAGGACAGCAACACCAATAATCATTCCCTTTTTTTGTAAGTTGAGTTTTTTTTTCTATTTCACCACTTAACAAAATTTTATTTTTAATTTTTTCTAAATCAATCTTAGAAAAAGACATTAGTTGTTAAGAATTAATTTTGCTATCTTTCCAGCCGTTGCAATATCAACACTCCCTGCATATTCAGACTTTAAATTATTCATTAAAGCACTCATATCTTTTAAGGATGAAAAGCTTTGTTTTTTGATTATTTCTTTAATAATTTCTTCTGTTTCTTTCTCATTAAGTTGTTTTGGCAAAAACTGTTTGATTAAATCAATTTCAAGTTCTTCTTTAACAATCAAATCATTGCGGGAAGCGATCTTAAAAGATTCAATAGAATCTTTTCTTTGTTTAATTAAGTTTTGAAGTAAAGCCAATATTTGATGATCATTAATTTGCTTGCTGGACTCACTTGTTCTATTCTCTATATCTTTATCTTTTATCGCGCTTTTTATTAAACGCAATGTATTTGCTTTTTCTAATTTTTTTGATTTAATGGCTTCCTTGTAACTCTCTTCAATTGACACTCTAATGGACACTCTTAAACTCTTAAACTCATAAACTCTCTAACTCTCTTTACTTACTTAAACAGAATCGATTATAAAATGAAAATTTACTAATATAACTCTTCTCATTAATTACAACTATTCCTTGACTAAGCTTAATAAAATGCCTAGTTAACGCCAGTTTGCTTTCATTTAATTTATGCTGAAAGACCAGTTAATTCAACCATCATTCAAATCCCCTTCGGCTGCTCTTATTCTTGAAAACGGTGATATTTTTTGGGGAAATGGGATTGGTTCAGAAAGCTGCGCTATTGGTGAACTCTGTTTTAATACATCTCAAACAGGTTATGAAGAGATACTCACAGATCCTTCTTATGCAAAGCAAATTATTACTTTTACCTTTCCGCACATAGGAATTGTTGGAGTAAATTCAATTGATATTGAATCTTCAAAAATACACGCTTGTGGATGCGTAATTAATCAACCCCTCAGTGCTCGAAGCAGTTGGAGAAGTGATGAAAATTTAGATTTTTTTTTTACTAAAAACAAAATTGCCTGCATTACCAATATAGATACTCGTCAAATCACTAGGTTGCTTGCTCAAGAAGGGGCTAAAAAAGCAGCGATTGTTAATTTTGGTAACAAGATTAATGATATAGATAAAATTAAGGAAGAAATAAAAAAATGGGATGGTCTAAAAAATCTTGATTTGGCTAAAATCGTATCTACTCAATCAAAATATGATTGGAATGAAGGTATATGGAATTTAGAAAATAATAATTACACAACAGCTCAGAATAAAAAAAAATATAAAATAGCTTGCATAGATTTTGGAATTAAAAGAAACATTTTAAGAAATTTTCATCATTTTAATTTTGATTCTATTGTCTTCAATGCAGAATCTTCTTACGATAAAATTATGTCAATTTATCCAGATGGTGTCTTTTTATCAAATGGACCGGGCGATCCTTTTGCAACTGGTGAATATGCTGTAAAAACTATTAAGAGGTTAATTGACATAGGCATCCCTATTTTCGGCATTTGCTTAGGTCATCAAATTTTATGTCTTGCATTAGGTGCGAAAACCAAAAAAATGTTTCAAGGTCATAGAGGAGGAAACCATCCTGTAAAAAATTTAGAAACAAAAAAAGTTGAAATTACATCCCAAAACCATGGTTTTGAAGTTGATAGAAATAGTCTTCCTCAAGATGTTATTGAAACTCATATTTCTTTGTTTGATGGCACTAATGAAGGAATTCGTCATAAAAAACTTCCTATATTCAGTGTGCAATATCACCCAGAGGCAAGCCCTGGGCCTCATGATAGTCATTATTTATTTAACAGATTTGAATTATTAGTAAAAAAAAATGCCAAAAAGAACTGACATAAAAAAAATTCTCATTATCGGAGCGGGTCCAATCGTTATAGGACAAGCATGTGAATTTGATTATTCAGGTGCCCAAGCTTGTAAATCACTCAAAGATGAAGATTATGAAATAGTTCTAATTAATTCCAATCCAGCAACCATTATGACTGATCCTGAAATTGCAGATAAAACATATATTGAACCTATTACAAAAAAATTTGTTGAAGAAATTATTAAGATTGAAAGTCCTGATGCCCTTCTTCCAACAATGGGTGGTCAAACAGCTTTAAATGTTTCAATGGAATTATTTAAAGATGGTGTTCTAAAAAATTACAATGTTAAAATGATCGGTGCAAATCCTAACTCTATTGAATTAGCCGAAAATAGACAAAAATTTAAGGAAGCAATGCACGAAATTAATTTAACTTGCCCTAAAAGTGTAATCGTCGAAAATATTAACCATGCTATTGATGTGAAAAAAGAATTGCACCTACCTCTTGTAATTAGACCTAGTTTTACCTTGGGTGGTACAGGCGGGGGGGTCGCCTACAACGACAATGAATTTTTTGATTTGTGTAAAAGGGGGATGAGTGCAAGCCCAACTAATCAAATTCTTATTGAAAAATCAGTTGCAGGATGGAAAGAATTTGAAATGGAAGTTATAAGGGACTCTAAAGATAATTGTATAATTGTCTGCTCTATTGAAAATATTGATCCCATGGGTGTTCACACTGGTGACAGTATAACTGTTGCTCCAGCTTTAACTTTAACTGATAAAGAATATCAACTTCTTCGTAACGCGAGCATTAAAGTTTTAAGAAAAATTGGTGTGGATACCGGTGGTTCAAATGTTCAGTTTGCAATCAACCCGAATAATGGTGAGTTTAATATAATTGAAATGAATCCAAGAGTAAGTCGATCTTCTGCTCTAGCTTCAAAAGCAACGGGATTTCCCATTGCTAAAATTGCAGCAAAATTAGCTGTAGGATTTACTTTAGATGAGCTAAAAAACGACATTACTAGAACAACACCTGCTAGTTTTGAACCTAGCATAGATTATATAGTAACAAAAATTCCACGATTTACTTTTGAAAAATTTATCGGGACAGATCCCAATTTAACTACATCTATGAAATCCGTTGGTGAAGCAATGAGTATTGGACGTAGCTTTGCTGAATCCCTTCAAAAAGGTTTTGCTTCTCTTGAACATGATTTGGATGGTCTTGACACCCCCAAAAATATTTCATCAACAAAAAAAAATATTATTAAAGAATTACAAATACAATCTTCACAGCGGCTTTTGGTAGTGGGCGAGTCATTACGGTTAGGTGTTGAAAAAAATGAAATAAACAAGATAACCAAATATGATCCTTGGTTCATAGAAGAAATTGATATGATTATTCAACTTGAAAAAGTTATTAAGAAAAATGAATTGAATAAAGAAATTTTATTATTCGCAAAGTCTAAAGGATTTTCCGATAAAAAAATTGCTAGATTAAAAGATGACGAAGAAATCAATATCAGAAAAAAACGACATAAATTAAAAATTACACCAGTTTTTCGTTTAGTTGATACTTGTGCTGGAGAATTCAATTCTAAAACCCCGTATCTCTATTCTTCCTATGATTGGAGTTTTCATAATAATAAATATTGTGAAGCAAAACCTACAAATAGAAAAAAAGTCATTATATTAGGTGGTGGACCAAACAGAATCGGTCAAGGAATTGAATTTGATTATTGCTGCGTTCATGCCGTGTATGGTCTGAAAGAGCTTGGAATTGAAACAATTATGATTAATTGTAATCCAGAAACTGTCTCGACTGACTATGATACCGCTGACCGATTATATTTTGAACCACTAACTGCAGAAAGTGTAATTGAAATACATAATAAGGAGTCAGAAAAAGGAGAAGTTCTTGGAGTGTTTGTTCAATTTGGGGGACAAACCCCTTTAAAAATTGCAAAACAATTGGAGGATGCAAATATTAATATTTTAGGAACGTCTACTCAGTCTATTGATCTTGCTGAAGATAGAGATTTATTTAGTAAAACATTAAATAATTTAAAAATCAAACAACCACTAAATGGCATTAGTAATAATATTGATCAAACATTAAATATTGCTAATAAAATTGGTTATCCTGTTTTAATTAGGCCATCTTATGTCCTTGGCGGAAGAGCTATGGAAATTGCTTATGATGATAATGCTTTAAGACTATTTGCAGAAAATGCGATGCTTGTATCTTCAAACAATAATATATTAATTGATCAATACTTAGAAAATGCCATAGAAATTGACGTTGATTTAGTTCGCGATCAAGATGGCAAGGTCTTCATAGCCGGAATTATGGAGCATATTGAAGAGGCTGGTATACATTCAGGAGATAGTGGTTGTTCGCTTCCTCCTTTTTCAATTGATGCTGACATAGAAGATCAAATTGTTGTTTGGGTAAAAAAGATTGCTCATCAAATTAATGTTGTAGGTTTAATGAATGTTCAATTAGCTCTTAAAGACAACCAATTATATGTTTTGGAAGTTAACCCACGAGCAAGTAGGACAGTTCCTTTTGTTGCTAAATCAATTAACATTCCTATTGCCAAAATTGCAGCAAAAGTCATGGTTGGAGAAAAATTAAATAAATTAGTTAATTCACTAAATCGAAAAAAATTAGATTATTTTAGTGTAAAGGAATCTGTCTTTCCGTTTAATAAATTTGATGGCGTAGATTTAATACTTGGTCCAGAAATGAAATCGACTGGTGAGGTAATGGGATTAGATAAGAATTTTTTATCTGCTTTTATAAAAAGCCAAATTGCCTCTGGAACAAACTTGCCAAAAAAAGGAAATGTTTTTTTATCTATTGATGATGATAATAAGAACAAATTACTTCCAATTGCGAAAAAATTAAAACAATTAAGTTTTAAATTAATAGCTACAAAGGGAACTGCTTCATTTCTTAATAAAAACGGACTTGAAGTAACCATAATTAATAAAGTCAAAGAAGGCAGTCCTCATATTGTGAATTTATTGTTTTCTCAAAAAATAGATTTAGTGATTAACACCACAAAAACACAGCATTCAATAAAAGATAGTTATAGTATAAGACGTACATCTTTAATTAACAACATTCCATATTACACTACAATGGCTGGTGCAAAGGTTGCTGTTGACGCTATTGAAGTCTTGAGAAAAAATAACTTAACTGTTACAACTCTTCAGTCAATAAACTAATATGTATTGACTTTAAAAAAAATAAGACCATCATATTATTATGAATAAAGTACCAATGACTGAAGTTGGCTATAAGAATTTGCAAGTTGAATTAAAAAAACTTGTTAATATAGAAAGACCGGCAATAATTACTGCAATTGCTGAAGCAAGAAGTCACGGAGATCTTTCAGAGAATGCAGAATATCAATATGCAAAAGAAGAACAAAATCTTATTGAATCAAAAATTGCAGAATTAGAAAACACCATTGTACAAGCTGAAGTTATTGATATTTCAAAATTATCAGGAAAAGAAATAATTTTTGGAGCTACGGTTAAAATTAAAGATAACGAAACAGGCGAACAATCAACCTATCAAATTGTAGGGGAATATGAATCTGATATAGAAAATAAAAAAATTTCTGTTAATAGCCCTATGTCCCGAGGATTAATTGGTAAATCCAAAAATGATGTTGTTGAAATCAATAGCCCTAAAGGAATAAAATTTTACACCGTTATATCAGTAAAATTTCAATAATAATTTTGAACTTCAGTAAAAAAAATATTTGGATCGTAACAGACGGATCTGAAGGAATGATAAGTCAAGTTAATGGATTAGCTCAACAGCTCAGCAACAGAATCTTTAATATTAAAACCGATTTAATTTTTCCTTGGTCTATACTTCAGCCAGGCTTTCTCCCTGTTTATCGATGGATATTTAAAAACAAAATAGATTTTCATAATAAACCACACATAATAATTAGCTGTGGAAGAAAAAGTGTCTATTTTTCATTATATCTAAAAAAAATATTTATGAAAAAAATAATTACAATACACATACAAAATCCCAAAATTAATATTAATAAATTTGATTTCATTATTTCTCCAAATCACGACAACATAAAAGGAAATAATGTAATAAAATCCATTGGAGCTATACATCAATTTACTAATAAAATGATTGAATCAAAAAAAAATTCTTATCTATCTGTCCCAAAAAATAATTTAATCAGCTTCATTATAGGTGGAAACAATAGACATTATAAATTTACAAAAGAAACCTTATTAGACTTAATAAACAAAATAAAACATTTGAAAAAAAAATATTCAAAATTTAATTTTTTAGTGATTGGTTCCAGAAGAACAGGTTTAGATATTATTAGATTTATGAAAGAGAAATTAGATAAAATTGCATATGTATGGAATGGTGTTGATGAAAATCCATACATTTTCGCACTTAATAATTCTATATTTTTTGTAGTAACCTCTGACTCAACATCAATGATTTCTGAATGTGCATTTACTGGTAAACCTATTTTTGTTTTTCATTTACCTTTTAAAAGAGTGAGCAAAAGAATTGAAAACTTTCATCATGAATTTGAAAATTTAAAGATTACTAAAAAATTTTATGATCATATTGATTTGAAGCCATGGCAATATGAAACTCTTGATGAAGCAAAAAGAATCTCTGGTATTGTAAAAGAAAGAATAATAAAAGGTTTTAATGAATATAGATAATATTCTTGAATGCTCATATCCATACAAACATTGGGCAATATCTGAGTGTTTACATAATGAAACTTTAAATGAAATTTCCTTTGCTCAGATTCCAGATGGAGAAAGGGTATATGATGGAACAAGAGCAGCTGATCATACAGGTAAAGGTGTAGATGGTAAACTTCGTCTTTTTGTTGATAAAAACAATTGTCAATATTTCCCAAATTTAACTAAACTTATTAATGAATTTCAAGTTAGTTTAGCATCTAAGATTTCTCTATTATTGCACAAAGATTTGTCAAAATCTTTTGTAAGACTTGAAATCATTGGCGATAGAAAAGGTTTTTGGTTAAAGCCACATAAAGACATTCCTGAAAAACTAATGACAATGATGATTTGGGTCAATCCAAACAATGAGCATGAAAATCTTGGAACTGATTTATATAATGAAAAATTTGAACTTGTTAAAACAGTAAAATATCATCATAATACTGGATATTTTTTTTCATCAGGAAATGACACTTGGCACGGATTAGAAATGAAAGAAATTAATAAAGAGAGACGATGCATTCAAATTAATTATGTTTCATTTGAAACTGATTGGCCTGTAATTGCTTAGGTCAAGTTGAAAATTAATATTCAGACCCAATATTATATAAGATGTCTAAAATAATAGAGACAAATGTTTTAATAATCGGTTCAGGACCGGCTGGTTACACTGCTGCTATATATGCTGCAAGAGCCAATCTTCAACCTCATCTAGTATTAGGATTGGAGACAGGTGGTCAGTTATCTACTACTACTGATGTTGAAAATTACCCAGGCTTTGCAGATATCATACAAGGGCCTTGGCTTATGGAGCAAATGAAAATTCAAGCAGAAAAAGTTGGAACAGTAATACATAATGAAATAATTGTTGATGTCAATTTTCAAACTAAACCTTACTTAGCTACTACAGATTCAGGAATTCAATTTAAAAGCAAAACAATAATTATCTCAACTGGTGCTCAAGCAAGATGGCTTGGTATTGATAGCGAAGAAAAATTTAAAGGCCATGGTATTTCCGCCTGTGCTACATGTGATGGTTTTTTTTTCAAAGATAAAGAAGTAGTTGTAATTGGAGGAGGAAATACTGCAGTAGAAGAAGCATTGTATTTGACCAATTTTGCATCTGAAGTAACATTAATTCACCGAAGAGATTCTCTGCGATCTGATAAAATTTTACAAAACAGATTATTAAAAAGTCCAAAAATAAAAATTTTATGGAATAAAAAAGTAATAGAATTTTTTGGAAGTAAAAATCCAATTTCATTGGAAAAAATAATACTTGAGGACACAATTAATCATAAACACTCAGAGCTTCCTGTGTCAGGTGTTTTCATTGCTATAGGTCATAATCCTGCGACTTCATTGTTTGTGAATAAACTTAATATGGATAAAGAAAATTATATAATCACAAAACCAGATAGCACAGAAACAAGTATTGAAGGAGTTTTTGCTGCTGGAGATGTTAAGGATAAAATATACCGTCAAGCTATAACTGCTGCTGGTATGGGCTGCATGGCTGCTCTGGAAGCGGAGAAATATTTAGCTGAGCTCGATTAATTAACCCTGTCTCGCTTTCATTCTAGGTTTTTTCTTATTAATTACGTAAATGCGTCCTTTACGTCTCACCAGTTTACAACCTTTATCTCTGGTTTTAGCTGATTTCAATGAACATCTAACTTTCATTTCAAGAAACCTATTAAATTCTAGGTATATTTTTGTCAAATGTATATTAAATATAAAAATATATGAAAAATCGTTACATTTCCGGACGCTCAAATGTCTTAGGAACTAATGGTATGGCTGCTACTTCTCAGCCCTTAAGTTCTCTAGAAGCAGTATCTATATTAAAAAGAGGTGGCAATGC
>Ga0208896_1000010_pt1 | contig 101415 bp, 100 predicted proteins | sample ETNtaG_27_FD_185778 | JGI IMG/M metagenome (GOLD analysis project Ga0208896, IMG submission 185778) | Marine microbial and viral communities from oxygen minimum zone, Eastern Pacific Ocean - ETNP201406SV63 (SPAdes) (version 2) | ecosystem: Environmental > Aquatic > Marine > Oceanic ... | reverse complement strand
AGTAGCTATAAGGGAGCTCGCAGCACTGGCTGGCGTGAAAGCAAAGACTGACACGACCATCAGCAGCACTACAAATAACGGCAGGGCCTGTCGTCTATTGCTTATCATCATTATTACTCCTCTACAACCTGCGTCTGATTAGAAGAACCGCCCCTATAGCAGCTATAGCTGTGATAATACCAAAACCGGGACTATCGTCTTCTTCTACTTTTTCAGTTGCTGGACCACCAGAATCATCAACCTTCTCTGTAACCGTTACTGTGAGATCCTCTGTAGTGGAAGAGGTCGTACCATCTGCTGAAGTAGCTGTTACCTGGAATGTATAATCTCCAACAGCACCTGCTGGACCGACATCAACCGTCAAGGTCATTGTCTGGCCTGGGCCTGCCAAAGCTTCAGTTTGTCCAAGAGTTACCCATGCTGGGGCATTGGCCAATGAAAGGACAATCTCATCATTTCCATTTCCATCGTTGGTAACTGTGAATTTCATCTGAACCGTCATAGTCTCCTGAACAGATACGGTGTCCTTTACCACATCCGTCTCATTCGAGTAATAACCGGCAGTTAGGCCATAGACCTGATTAGCCGTCACAGAGACGCTGACATCATACGCATAGCCACAATCTGTAGTGTCATCTCCACAACCCTCGGAATAAGCGTGTGCCATCACACTGCCACTAGCTGCGTTGGCGCTAGCATCAGATGGAACCGTTATGCTGAGTAAAGTCGTTGACGTTGCTCCGCTTGCAATTGTTAACTCCGATTCAGCCAGAGTTGGTGACCATTCTGAGGCTCCCATTGTTGCAAGGGAAACTGTATCATCTCCATTACCTCCATTTGTTACAGATATCGTGAAATCAGCTGAATTGCCTGGATTAGCGCTATCTGCCGCTTTATCTACAGTCATTGTCAAACCATAACACTGAGTTACGGTCGCGCTGAATGACTGAGTCTGTGTAACTGACGAATCAGTATCAGAAATCACAGTCATTGTGAAACCGTGCATTGTACCTGCTGGTAAGCCAGCTGGAATGTGTAGACCGACGTTCATAGTGAACATTCCCGTCCCATCAGCCTCATTATGCTCAAATTTAGGATTCAACATTCCTGTGTTATCACTGGTAGCACCGTCAACGGTCCAACCTGCTCCAGCTGCATCAGCAGTGTCGAAAGTTATTGAAAAACTGTCCATAGTGTTTCCAAAATTCTTCACGGTAGGTGTCCAACCCGTTGCATCCTCAGCATCTGAACAACCACTGTCAGAGTCATAATTACCTGAACCTGTGACGTTAACACTGAAATTATCAGCGACACTGGCTTCAAGAGAAACAAGGGTATAGACAGTCCCATCCTGCACGGTGAAAACTACGAATGAATTACCAACGTAAGAGGATGCAGGGACAATTTCCCCAACCAACTGGATATCCAGCACGAGATCGTAATCAGCGTCTGCTGCTAGGTATTGTATAGTAGCTGTTAGCTCTGCCTTATCCCAAGCCGCATCATCACTATCGATATTCCAACCTGAGCCGACTGTGGATAGTGAAATAGAGATTGCGTCATCAATTTCTACGGCATCACCATTTTCATCTACTTTGATATTCTTCACAGAGATAGTATATTGATTGGTGTCACCTTCGGCATAGGATTGCGCCCCATCATTTGAATAAGCCCTCCAATTTGAAACTTGAACTGTAAATTCCGTTGAATCTCCAATTGAATCCTCAGCTGATGTTGCTGAAACCGTTACAGCTCCAACATCTCCAATATCAGCTCCAGCTTCTGCTACACTCACAGATATACATGCCTCAATCGTTCCACCTGCTCCAAAATCTGTCTCTACATTATCATTTTCGTCAGTACAGCCGTTACTCCCATCTGTAACTGAAGCTTCGGTTGTTATGCTGCCCCAATCAGCGGATGCAGTTATAGACACATTATTATGCGCTGAGCCAGCCATACTGCTAATAGTTATTAGAAATTCGGCAGTACCGTATTGCGAAGCGTAAGAGGTTACGCCATCGTCCCCTAATCCTGAGATCTCGAGATCATGGCCATCTGCACTAACACTTGGCACTATCAAAACCGATGCAATCATAGCTAGAGTAGCTACGAAAACACCCAGATTTCGTACATTTCGTTCCATCGTTTCACCTTTTTTGCGTCCTATATGCCCTTAATCAGAGACACAAGGTAACTAGTCTCACTGTAGGATGTATTTAAAAAGTTTCTGAAATTTGATATCCTTGACTGGTTGTGTTTTTTTACAATCAAAATAGTTAGGAAACTTTTTATAGTTGTGCCATTAGCGAGAAACCCCGATTATTGTCTGGGAAGCTGGTGTAAATTTGAGAGAACATTCGAGATTTGAGAAGGCCCGTGTTATTGGTGCTAGAGCGCTCCAGATTTCAATGGGCGCCCCAGTCCAGATTAAGGTTCCTAAGGAGATTATAGATCCGGTTATAATCGCGCAAATGGAATACGATGACGGAGTTATTCCTATAGACATCGTTGATCGAGAGAAAAAGTGAAGATTCGAGACATTGCTTTACGTAGAATTATAGACTCTAGGGGCAATCCTACTGTCGAAGCTGAAATTAAGACCAAAAACGGATTTGGTAGAGCTGCTGCCCCAGCAGGAGCATCGACAGGAACCCATGAAGCTGTGGCCTGGCCTGATGGTAGCGTATCCAAAGGAATGAAAATCGCGGAAGAGAAGATAATGCCACAATTGGTAGGACTTCCAACTGAAGACCAAGAAAACTTTGACAAGACCCTCCGAGAAATAGATGGAACTGACAATTTTAGTAAAGTTGGAGGGAACATCAGCATAGCACTTTCACTAGCTTGTGCCAAGGCTGCTGCCGACTCAAAAGGAATTGCCTTGTACGAACACCTTGGAAAAGCCGATACCTATGCACTTCCAGCACCAATGTCAAACGTATTGGGAGGCGGTGCACATGCCATTGGAGGAACGGATATTCAAGAATTTCTGGTCACCTCCTTTGATGATGACATAAACACGGCTATAGAGGCGAATTCTGCCGTCCACAAAGAAGTAGGTAAGATGCTAAAGGGAAAATTCCCAAATATGGCTCTAGGCAAAGGTGACGAAGGTGCGTGGGTCGCACCAATGGGGAATGTTGAGGCCCTAGAATTAGTGGTTGATGCAGCGAGTAAGGTAAGTGACGAGATAGGAATCGAAATCAGACCTGGATTGGATATGGCTGCAAGTGAATTTTACCATGATGGGGGATACAGGTACAAGGAGCAAACCCTGACGCCTGAAAAACAGGTCGAATTCGTATTAGGCCTAATAGAGGAATACGACCTGTACTCAGTTGAGGACCCAATCGATCAAGAGGACTTTGAGTCATGGGCAGTATTGACAGAACAGACTGATGCCTTGGTCATAGGCGATGATCTCTATGTCACGAATACGGAAAGATTGCAAAAGGGAATAGATATGGAGGCCACTAATTCAATCCTGATTAAACCAAACCAGATAGGGACACTTACAGACACTATCAAGGCAGTTGATCTTGCCAAAAAGGCCGATATGGCAACTATTATCTCGCACCGTAGTGGAGAGACCACGGATTCGACCATAGCACACTTGGGTGTGGCTTTTGAATCACATGCTATCAAAACCGGGATAATGGGTGGTGAAAGGATTGCAAAGCTTAATGAACTAGTACGAATCAGCGAGAAACTCAGATGACCGAGACCGAATCCAAAGAGCTGCTCATCGACGAGGATACGTTCCTTACCTGCGGTGTGCACATTGGCACTAAACAGAAAAGCAGAGACATGGAACCATATGTCCACAAGGTAAGAGAGGATGGGCTCAGGATCTTAAATGTCAACCTGACATCTGAGAAGATAGTTGAAGCAGCTAATTTCCTAAAAGAACAGGAACCACAAGATGTTTTAGTTGTATCGGCCAGGCAATATGGTTGGAAACCTGCAAAGAAGTTTGCTGACACTTGTGGATTCAGTTGTATAGCTGGAAGATTCACGCCAGGAAGGCTGACAAATCCTGAAATGCGGACTTTTATAGAACCGAAAATTATCATTCTCACCGATCCTGCGGCTGATGCTCAGGCCTTCAGGGAAGCGATTAACATCAAGATACCTGTAATCGCCATGTGTGATTCCAACAATCTAACTAACAACGTGGACCTCATTATACCTGGTAACAACAAGGGGCGACGCTCACTAGCTCTGATCTATTGGTTACTCTCAAGAGAAATTTTGAGAATCAGAGGAGAACTAGGGGTGGATGAGGACCTTGAAGAGACTATAGACGATTTCGAAGCGCCGCTAATCTGAAGAGTTTTCTTTTTAAGAACAGAGCCATAGCAAGTTGTGTGGCTTTTCGAATTACTGTACTTCTTCTACTTTTTCCTTAGATTGAGACTGGAAGTACCCTTCTATTCACAGGAAGAATATAGAAAACTGATAACCCTGAGAGCAAGGAAATTGGCCAAACGGTACAACATGAAGATATATGTCAAAGGAAAACCTCAACCGGGATTTCTAGCTGCCAATCACACCAGCTATCTAGATCCTATTGTCGTGGAGGCCCTTAAGACTGGAGGAGCTGTTTCCAAAGTTGAAGTCAGGGATTATTTTCTATTTGGACCTATTGCAAGTAAAGTCGGAATGTTGTGGGTAAAACGCGAGAATCTGAAATCCAGAACTGGAGCGATACAGCAATTGAACCAATGGAATGCAGTAAAGGACCCTCTCTGGATCTTTCCAGAAGGCACAACCTCAAGTTTTGGAGAACTGGGGCCTTTCAAAATGGGAGTTTTCAAAGCGGCTGAAAATACAGGACATATGATTCAGCCTTTGGTTTTCTGTTATGATAATCCACTAGTAGATTGGGGAAGAACTGGAAAAGAAAAAGACCTTTTTAGTAGTATTATTGATTTTTATAAGGATAATATTAGAACTAACGTCTATTGCTTCTGGATGAAGCCAATGAAAGTAGGTCCGGGTCAAGCTCAGAAAGTGGCTGACGAACTACATAGAAAAATGTTGATATATATCAAGAGATTTGAGAGGCCTAGAGATGAGTGAAGAAGATAGTAATTTATCTCAAGATTCGGATGAATATCGCAGGTGGAAAGCCGGAGGGAAAACAGATGTTGTCCACTTATGCCCTAGAGGTTGTAAAGGTTCTCTAATAGAAGAAGATGGACTTTTGATGTGTAACGAATGTGATGGAGTAAAATTTAGTGTGGGAATGCTTGCCGAAGGTACAAGAAGTCCCCTTGAACAGATGACTGGTGATCATCGTGTGAGAGACGCTCTCTTGCAATTTATTAGAATGGGTAAAGAAAGTGATCTAAATTGTGCCTTGTGTAATAAAAAAATGTCTGAGATTGAACTTCAATATGATCCGAATCAAGTAGCTAACTATCAACCAGTGACTGGCTGGGACCTACGTCATATGGTTAGGTCGTTTGATGATCACCCAATTTTTTTAGTAATTGGCGCAGTTCTAACGACTGCAGAAGTTGTAAATGCAGCTGGACATTTAACTAAGAAGGCTGCAGCTAGTATGAAGAAGAAAGTTACCAGTACAATAACTCTTGACGGATGCGCAAGTTGTGAAAGTATGTGGTTCGATGGAAAGAAATATTCCAGTCCTACTGGTTCCTACAACCATGAAATTGAAATCCTTGAAAGATTTTGGACTTCGACAGAAAAGTCTGAGGCAATCAACAGATTGGATGAGAAGAAGGCTGAAGATGACACTGTAAACTTGTTAGAGAAAGAAAGAGAAAAAAAAAGGAATGAAAAAGAAGCAAGGAAAAAAGAAGAAGCTAGAAGAGCCGCTTTAACTCCAGAACAAAGACAAACGGAAGATGATAAAAAGGATGATAATAGGCCTTATTGGCAACGTTACGATAATTTATGAGTACAAACAATGAGTAAAAAACGATGGGAAGATGAGACACTCAAGCCAACTCTAGAGAAGTACCCAGAAAGAAAAGAAACTTTGTTGGATGAACGAGATATACTAAACACTCCTGAAGATGTGAACGATTCTGAAACAGAATTGCCTGGAAAATTTCCTTACACGAGAGGCATACATGCCACTGGATACAGAGGTAAATTATGGACTATGAGACAATATGCTGGATTTGGTACTGCCAAAGAAACAAATGAAAGATTTCGATATTTACTTTCTGAAGGGCAAAATGGTCTGTCTGTTGCATTCGATTTACCAACTCAAATTGGTTATGATAGTGATGACGCCATGGCAACTGGAGAAGTTGGAAAGGTAGGAGTTGCTATCGATTCTGTAGAAGATATGGATGCTCTATTCGATCAAGTTCCTCTGGATAAAGTATCAACTAGTATGACGATCAATGCTCCAGCATCTATTCTATTAGCAATGTACATCTCTACAGGCAAAAATCAAGGAGTTCCTCAAAGAAAATTAAGAGGAACTATCCAAAACGATATTTTGAAAGAATATATTGCAAGAGGGACTTATATTTTCCCTCCAAAAGATTCAATGAGATTAACAACGGATGTATTCGAATATTGTGCTAACAAAGTTCCGAATTGGAATACTATTTCAGTTTCTGGATATCACATAAGAGAAGCTGGATGTACTGCAGAACAAGAACTAGCTTTTACTATAGCAAACGGAATAGCTTATGTTCAAGCCGCAATAGAAAAAGGATTAGAAATTGATGATTTTGCTCCAAGAATGACATTTTTCTTTAATGGACACAATGATTTCCTTTACGAAATTGCAAAATTCAGAGCGGCAAAAAAAATGTGGGCTAATATCATATCTGAAAGATTTGGATCTAAAAATGAAAAATCAATGACTATGAAGTTCCATACTCAAACAGGAGGTTCGACATTAACTGCGCAACAACCGCACAACAATGTTGTAAGAACTGCAATACAGGCCCTTTCTGCAGTTCTCGGAGGAACTCAGAGCCTGCATACAAATGCTATGGATGAGGCTTTGGGACTTCCGTCAGAAAAAGCTGCAAAAGTAGCTTTGAGAACACAACAAATAATCGCTGAAGAATCTGGAATTCCAAATACAGTCGACCCATTAGCAGGTTCTTATACTATAGAAAAAATGACTCAAGAACTATGTGACAAGACAGACTCCTTAATCGAAGAAATAGACACAAAAGGAGGAATCTTAAACTGTATTGAGGAGGGGTGGGTTCAATCCCAGATTATGGACTCAGCTTACAAATTCCAAAAAGAAGTTGAAGGAAAGGAGAGAATTATAGTCGGTGTTAACGATTATTTAGAAGATAAAGAAGGGGAAAGTGAAGATATTACAAAAATAAATGAAGAGGCAATACAAGAACAAATCAATAAATTGTCTGTTTTAAGAGAAACAAGAGGAAATGTATCTGATTATATTGATATTATTGAACAAAAAGCAATGACTAAAGAAAATTTAATGCCTCATCTTATCAAGGCCGTAAGTGAAAAAGTAACGATTGGAGAAATTTGTAATTCACTCCGAAAAGTTTGGGGTGAGTATAGGCCAAAAGAAATATTGTGATATTCAAGTAATTTTATCTAATACCCTGTCAATCGACAATGACTTGGCGAGGCTAGGCTAGTTTGGTTAAACTGGGGGATTGTGGTTCCCTCGTCCCGGGTTCGATTCCCGGGCCTCGCCCCACTTTTTATACTGGTTAAGTTATAGCGTATTTAGCATGAAGACTACCTTGTACCAATTACACCTTACGGGAAGATTAAAGCATATGATAATAGAGGTAAAAGAGAATGAAATTCTTACTGAATGGTGGACATCAAAAGATGATGAAGATGGTAAAAAACAGAGTACAAAAGAAACAGTTTATGGTAAAAACAGAGGCAGAACTAATGAAACCACGGATGAAGAACAAGCACTTCTAGAATTTGAAAGGAAAGTTAAAAAGAAGAAAGAAGAGGGTTATGTTGAAACCCGTGAAGATGCTATTCTTGGTGAAAAAATAGTTGTCAGTTCAACTTTGACGCAATCTTTTGCACCTTGTAAACCTGTTAGCAAACTCAAGGAAAAAGATGATGCTTATGACGAAACCTGGTTATCTGAAAGAAAATTCAATGGTTCTTGTATTTTATTGCATAATACGGGTAAGGAACTAATTGGTTATACAAGAAGAATAAAAACCATAACTGAGATTTTAAGTGTTGTTAGAGAAATCAGAAATACGCTAAGTCGACTGCCGGAAGAATCACTAGTAATTGGAGAATTAGTAGCCTTTGATAAAGAAGGTCAAGAAGATCCAAAAGTTCTCAAGGCCGTTACGACGGAGACTACGACTGAAGCTAAAGCTAAATTAAAATACGAATATCTAATATCAGAAGGATACCATTTCAAATACAACGTTTTTGACGTAATATTCTGGTATGGTGAAGATGTTACAGACCGGACTTTTCTTGAGAGGCTGGAAATAACAAAATTCTTTGGAGATAGGGAAATTAAAACTTTTACGGAGGAAATAGCCTTAAAAGCAAGAAAAGAGGGCTGGGAAGGTTTCATTCTGAGACAGGCTGATGATAGTATAACTTTTACTATGAATGGAAAACCTAAACGTAAAGGTGCATACAAATTCAAATTTATTGAAACAACAGACTGTATTGTTGCAAGAGTATGCCCGGGATCTGGAAAACATGAGGTTAGATTTGCAAGATTTAGATTGTATCAATATGAAAATAGCCCATTTTTTGATGACCCAGTACTAGTGGATTGTGGCTGGGCAGGCGGCGGTCGTTTAGGTGAAGACAATATGGATAAATTAACTGCAGAATTGATTGAAAAGGGTTACAAATTAGAGGAAAGTGAATTGAAAGAAAAAGACTGGTTTGCTGTAGAAATAGAGTATCAAAGCCGTCAAAATAGAAATGACAAAGGTCAATTGTGTTTTGAATTTCCAATAATTATAAGAACAAGAGAAGACAAACCCCTAAGTGAATGTGAAGTTTAGATATCCTTTAAGGAAATCTCAGATTCCTCTCCTGTATCCAAATCCTTAATCTTAACCATCTTACGGGACCATTCATCAGGAGCAAGTAAAACCAAACGTGCTGCCCCAATGCGTTCAGCATGCTTGAACGCCCACTTCATCTTTTTGTCTTCTAAAACTAAATCAACAGTTCTACCTGAATTACGCAAGGATGCTGCTACCATAACTGCTGCATTTCGTAAGTCAGAATTTAGTGGAATTACTATGTCATCAATATCGCTTACTAATTCAGGAATTAGGCCTTTCTCTGCGAGTAATTCCATGATAACCATGTCTCCAAAACCAAACCCGGTTGCAGGTAAATCTTTCCCTCCTAATGTAGAGAGAAGTTTGTCATATCTGCCCCCACCACAAATTGCACGGAACTCACCCGTTCTGTCATGGGCCTCGAAAACTGCACCAGTGTAGTATGCAAGACCTCTAACAATAGAAGCATCGAATTCAACCCATTCAGATATGCCGTATGAATCAATCGCGTCAAATAGAAGATTAAGTTCAGATACCGCCACACTTTCATCTTTTAGGGCTTTTTGTAAACTATTCATATCCTTGATTCCCAATACTGCTTGAATTGTCGTAACCACTTTTGAATCGTGCCCTAAATCAGACAATTGATCTTCAATTACATCTGAGGAAAGTTTATCCATTTTATCAACAATAATGCATGTCTGAGCAAAGATATCCCCCTCCAAACCCAAAGAGCCTAGGACTTCTTCAAGGACTTTTCGACTACTAACACGAATAACAATATCTTTAGCAGTTAATCCAATACCTTCAAAGAAAGTTACCAACACAGATATTAGTTCTGCATCTGCAGAAATCTCAGTTGTTCCCCAAATATCAACATTCCATTGATAATGTTCTCTTCCCCGACCGCGTTGTGTTCTTTCATAACGCCAACATTGGGGAATTGAGAACCACTTAATCGGCATTGGTAATCCACCTGCGCGAGCCATTACCATACGGGCTAAGGATGGAGTCATCTCAGGACGTAATGCAACCTTACGGTTGCCTTTATCTTGAAAACTGTACAATTGTTGAGTTATCTCTTCACCTTGTTTTCTTGTGTATAATTCTTCATATTCCAAAACGGGCGCGTCATACTCCTCAAAACCGTGTAAAAGAGACGCATTTGTGAAATTGTCAAACAACCAATTCCGTAATCTCATATCTTCCGGATAAAAATCACGGGTGCCACGAACGCCTTGACTCACATTAGGTCATTGAAGCCGGATGTTAAGTGCTTCGGACTGCCCACAAAGTTATAGAACTCCCGCAATGGGCATATGATGGGGACACCAGAGAAAATAGAGGGTCTTGAAAGGAAACTCAAAGAAGCTGTAGAGGGTGACCCCGAAAGAATTGAAAAACAACAGAAGGCCGGAAAGATGACGGCACGAGAACGTATTGCCACTTTATTGGACTCTGACTCTTTTGTTGAATTGGATGCGCTGGTTAAACATCGAAGTAACAATTTTGGTCTTGAAGATAAAAAACCGGCGGGAGACGGTGTGATCACAGGCCATGGAACGATAAATGGTAGAATAGTATACATCTTTGCACAAGATTTTACTGTCTTTGGAGGTGCCTTGGGTGAAGCGCATGCCCAAAAGATCTGTAAGGTGATGGATATGGCCACGAAAACAGGATGTCCTGTCATTGGACTCAATGATTCTGGAGGTGCCAGAATTCAGGAAGGTGTTGTTAGCTTAGGAGGATATGCTGAGATATTCTACCGAAATGTAACTTCATCAGGAGTAATTCCCCAATTTTCCTTAATCTTGGGGCCCTGCGCTGGTGGCGCAGTTTACAGCCCGGCAATGACTGATTTTACACTGATGGTGAAAAACACCAGCCATATGTTCATTACGGGACCTGACGTGATTAAAACTGTAACGCATGAAGATGTAACGTTTGAAGATTTAGGGGGGGCAATGACCCATAATTCGGTATCGGGAGTTGCTCATCTAGCCTGTGAATCGGAAGAAGATGTATTTGATTCGCTAAGAGAATTAATGGGATACATCCCTCAGAACAATGCTGAAGTGGCTCCCATAATCGAATATAATCCAGATGAAATAGAAAGTATAAAAGAATTGGACTCTATTATTCCCAATAATTCTAATGAACCATACGATATTCGTGACGTTATCAATCTAATTTTTGACGAAAATTTGTTCGAATTACAACCTTATTGGGCAAAAAATATTATCACGGGCTTCGCAAGATTAAGAGGGCAGCCTGTTGGTATTGTAGCAAATCAACCGTCCTTTTTAGCAGGTTGTCTGGATATTGATGCATCAACGAAGGCGGCAAGATTCGTGCGTTTCTGTGACGCTTTCAACATTCCTCTGATAACCTTTGTTGATGTTCCTGGTTTTTTACCTGGGACTGAACAAGAACATGGTGGTATAATTCGGCATGGAGCCAAATTACTGTATGCCTTTTCTGAGGCATCCGTTCCGAAACTGACGGTGATTACTAGAAAAGCTTACGGTGGAGCATATGATGTTATGTCATCAAAACACATACGTGCTGACCTAAATGTGGCTTGGCCGACAGCTGAGATTGCTGTAATGGGTTCTGAAGGTGCCGTCAATATTATTTTCAGAAAAGAAATAAAGGAGGCTGAAGATCCTGAGAAAATGCATCAAGAATTGACAGAAGAATACAAAGAAAAATTTGCATCTCCATATATAGCTGCTGAAATGGGTTACATTGACAGAGTGATTTTTCCTAGAGATACGCGTAAAGAATTGCTAATAGCCTTAGAAAGATACGGTAGCAAAAGAGAAGAAAGACCAAAACGCAAGCACGGAAATATCCCCTTATGAATCAGACGTTGGAAATAGGAAACAAAGCACCAAACTTTAACCTGCCTAATCAAGATGGAAATAGTGTAAGATTAGATGATTTTGCAGGTAAATGGTTGATAGTTTATTTTTATCCCCGGGATGATACCTCAGGTTGCACAATTGAAGCTAAAGAATTCACAGATTCAAAGAAGTATTTTGAGGAGAATGGGGCTACCGTCATAGGTGTAAGTCCTGATAATGAGGCTAAGCATTGTAAATTTATTGATAAACATGGATTGAAGATTAATCTTCTGGCTGACTGTGAAAAGAGCATGCTATCCGATTACGGTGTTTGGCAAGAAAAGTCAATGTATGGTAAAACATACATGGGCGTTGTAAGAACAACCTATTTGATTGGTCCTGATGGGAACATAGCTGAGGCTTGGACTAAAGTAAAGGCTAAAGATCACGCAGATGCTGTTTTGAAGAGACTGATTGATATTAGAGGATAAAATCCTTACATCATGCCGCCCATTCCACCCATTCCACCCATATCTGGCATGGCAGGCATTCCACCACCATTCTCTTCGGGAATGTCTGTGACTAAGGTTTCCGTGGTTAAGACTAAACCAGCTATAGAACCTGCTGCTTGAATTGCATTTCTAGTTACTTTAACGGGATCTACTACTCCAGCCTTCATCAAATCTTCATAAGTATTTGTTCGTGCATTAAATCCAAAATTTCCTTTTCCTTCTTTAATTTTTGAAACAACTACAGAACCATCCTCACCTGCGTTTTCGGCTATCTGCCGGGATGGAATTGCAAGAGCATCTCTTACTATTCTGACACCGACTGATTCTTCATCCGGCAACTTACCTGCAAGTTTATCTAAAGAGTCTGAAGCTCTTAATAATGCGACTCCGCCGCCAGCTACAACTCCTTCGGCCATTGCCGCTCGAGTAGCACTGAGTGCATCGTCAACACGTGCTTTCTTTTCTTTCATTTCAGTTTCAGTAGCTGCACCAATCTCAAGAATTGCAACACCGCCACTCAAACGTCCAACACGCTTGTCTAACTTTTCTTTATCCCATTTACTAGTCGAAACTTTTGCTTGACTTCTGAGAATAGAAACTCTTTGATCTATACCCTTCTTATCTCCGCCACCAGAAATTATCGTTGTTTTATTTTTACCGATAATTACTTTGTCAGCTGTTCCGAGATGCATCTCTGTAATCTCTTTTAAGTCAGAACCTTGGTCTTTAACCATAACAGTTCCTCCTGTCAAAATAGCTAAATCCTCTAATTGTTCTCCTTGCTCATCTCCAAAACCTGGAGCTTTAACTGCGCATGCTTTAACGACCTTTGAAGCGACGTTAAGGACTAAAGTAGCTAATGCTTCTCCTTCTAAATCTTTTGAAACAATCAAAAGTGGCGATTTACTTTGCTTTACTGCCACCTCTAATGCTGGAATCAAATCTTGTGCAGATGAAATAGAATGATCTGTGAATAAAATCTTAGGGTTTTCTAATACTGCTTCTCTCTTTTCACGATCTGTAATCATATAGGGTGAAACATAGCCCTTATCGAATTCCATACCTTCAACAACTTTGAGACTTGTCTCCATCGACTTTGCCTCTTCAACTGTTATAATTCCATCCTGACCTACTTTTTCAACCGCATTTGCAATTAAACTTCCAATTTCAGAATCATTGTTAGCCGATATAGAAGCAACTTGTTCAATAACTTCCCCCGAAACAACAGGCTTAGATGCTGACTTTAATTCGGAAACTACCCTTTCGATTGCCTTATCAAAACCACTCTTAAGATTAACTGGAGACATTCCTGCAGAGACATTTCTTAGACCATATGCTGAAAGAGATTGAGCTAAGATTGCAGCAGTAGAAGTCCCATCACCTGCAGTATCCTGAGCCTTGCTAGCTACTTCTTTCACTAATTGAGCACCCATATTCTCATAAGGATCCGGTAATTCTATGTCTTTAGCAATAGTAACACCATCGTTGATAATTGTTGGACTTCCAAAAGATTTGTCCAATACTACCGTTCTAGCTTTAGGCCCTAAGGTTACCTTAATTGCGTCTGTTGCTGCCGTTATTCCATCTAACAGCTTCTTTCTTGCTTCTTCACCATAAATCATCTGTTTTGCCATTTTTTACCTCACTTAACTTTTGCCTGAAGATCCTCTGATTTTACCAATAGGTAATCTGTATCTCCCCAGGTCAATTCTGTTCCTGCATATTTCTTGTAGACTACCTTGTCTCCAGCCTTAACATTCTCAGACTCTGGACCTGCTGCAACAACTGTTCCAACATTCATTTTCTCTCTGGCTGCTTCTGGTAGCATAAATCCACTGGCCGTCTTTTCGGCTGCCCGCTCTAGTTCTATGAGAACCATCTCTCCTAAAGGTTCGATTCCAATCGTCATTTTTTTACTCCGCTTTCGGGATAGGTGAGCCTGCGATGTGGTTTTTTCACAAGCAGTAGCCAACCTGAGGTTGTCTACTCCAGCCCCTATATAAAATTGATTATAATCCTTGTATTAAATCTATCAATACTTTACGTGGTTCTGAAGACTTTACAACTCCAGATGCAAGTAGAATTCCTTGTGAACCAAGGGACAGGGCTTTGGATACGTCGGCTTGGTCCTTAACTCCAGCTCCACAAAGAACCGGAATTTCTGGATTTATCTGATTCACTGCCGATACTGAATCCCTGATAACTTCAGGTTTTGCTGAAGAAACTGAGATCTCTCCACCTATCAATTCAGGTGGTTCAACTGCAAGCATATCGGGATTAAGGGCGGCACCACGTTTTGTGGCTTCAACGTCTGCAGTACAAAGTACCGTCAAAAGACCAAGTTCTCTACACCGATTTATTGTAGCCTCAATATCTTCCCAATTCATTTGACATTCTGCATGATTTACCAAAGTACCGATTGCTCCTGAATAACGGACTGCCTCAGGCAATATTGAACCCGTATGTGAACCATAATTTATCCCATCAATATGTTGGGCAAAAATAGGGATTTTCAAATTATCACTATAGTCAACTAAATCAATAGCCGAAACTGCTGCGGCTAAGTTTACATTATGTTCTATAGAGATCTCTTCCATTATCTTACAGAGGTCAAATCCGTCTGCACCGTAACCTTGCTCGTACGTTTTCAGATTAACAATTATGATTGGAAGGCCATCACGCATAATATCCCACGAAACCCGCATTTAATGACTCTTTGGGAATCAATATAAAGCAATACATCTGTTGTGTAATGATGATTCTGGTTACAGGTGCGGCAGGACAAATTGGAACTGACCTGACAACCACTCTCAGAGAAAAATTTGGTAATCAGAATGTTGTTGCCATGGGACGTAAAACACCCATGCCCAAGGATATAGCTGAAGGTGGACCCTGTGTAATGGGTGACGTCACAGATATAGAAGGGTACCGAAAGATTGTAGATGGCTACCAGATAGACACAGTTTATCACTTGGCTGCAATTCTTTCAGCCACAGGAGAATCAAACCCTCAGTTATGCTATGATGTCAACTTGAATGGATTATACAATATATTAGAAGTCGCAAAAGACCATGGTCAACGTCTTTTCTGTCCAAGTTCGATTGCCGTCTTTGGACCTGGAACTCCTTTAGAGAACACTCCACAGGAAACTGTTCTGAAACCAACTACTATGTATGGAGTCACAAAAGTTGCTGGAGAATTACTTTGTGATTACTATTTCCACAAATACGGGGTCGATGTAAGAGGCATCAGATATCCTGGCCTCATAAGTTGGAAGACAAGACCTACTGGTGGGACCACAGACTATGCAGTCGAAATATACTATGAAGCAGTGCTGAATAACAGGTACGAATGCTTTGTTAGGGCTGACACTAAACTGCCTATGATGTATATGCCTGATGCAATAAAGGGAACATTGGACCTGATGGATGCTCCTTTAGAGAGCCTAAAACACCATTCTGACTTTAATTTTGCAGGAATGAGCTTTTCCGCGCAGGAACTTGCAGATTGTATAAGTGCTAGAATGCCCGGATTTGAGTGTACTTTTAAGCCCGATTCTAGGCAAAATATAGCTGACTCATGGCCTGATTCGATTGACGATTCCGCGGCAAGTGAGGAATGGGGTTGGAAGCCAAGTTATGATCTTGAGAAAATGAGTGATGACATGCTAGAAAATCTGAAGAGGAAACTAGGATAATATGACGACACCAACGGAATGGATGAAGGATGAATACAATGACCTAGTCTCAAAAGGTTTTGATTGGAAACCTCCTGTTCTTACAGGCGCATCGTCAGCTAGATGTATAATTGATGGAAGTGAAAAGATAATGCTGTGTGCTAATAATTATCTGGATCTTAGCACACATCCAAAGGTAAGACAAGCGGCTATTGATGCTGTAAAGACTCATGGTGCTGGAAGTGGTAGTGTCAGACCAATCGCGGGGAATATGGATATTCATAACCAATTGGAAGAAACCATAGCTCGTTTCAAAAAACGAGAAGCTGCGTTATACTATCAAACTGGATTTGCAGTTAATTCAGGTCTAATACCTCAATTAGCTGGAAAAAACGATGCGATAATCTCTGATCAATTGAATCATGGTTCAATCATAGATGGTGTGCGATTATCAGGAGTCAAAAAGGAAAATCGAACAATCTATCCTCACAATGATATGGGTGGTCTAGAGGATCAACTGAAGACTATGACAAAGAAATGTGATAAAACTCTTGTTATTAGTGACGGTGTATTCTCAATGGATGGGGACATTGCACCTTTGGATGAAATAACCAGACTAGCTAGGGAATATGGTGCGATGACATACATAGATGACTGTCACGGTGAAGGTGTTCTAGCTGGAGGTAGAGGAATTGGAACACATTTTGGAGTAGAAGATGAAGTTGATATGGAATCTGGATCTTTTTCCAAAGCCTTTGGCGTTGTTGGTGGACTGATTGCAGGTGAGAAGCATATGGTAGATTACGCATTCAACAAATCAAGAACAATGCTATTGTCCGGTTCTGCACCGCCTGCCACAATTGCAGCTTGTAATGCATCTATAGAAGTTCTTGAAACTGAACCTCAGCACGTGGAAAAACTATGGAGCAACACCGAATACTTCAGAAAAGAGATTCAATCACTTGGGTTTGATACTGGCGTTTCTGAAACGCCAATAATACCTGTAATGTGTGGAGAATCACATAGTGCCAAGGCATTGAGTGCGGAACTTCTGAATCAGGACATATTCGCATTGCCAATAGTATTCCCTATGGTTGCACAGGATAAATCTCGAATTAGAGTCATGATGAGTGCTGGACTAGAGAAAGAAGATCTGGATATTGCACTGAATGCATTTGAAAAAGGCGGGAAATCTGCAGGTATCCTGTAAGAATGACAAATGAGTGAAGACGAATGGAAGGATAAACTAACTCCAGAACAATACCAAGTTTGTAGATGTAGTGCTACAGAACCTCCATTTGATAACAAATATTGGGACTGCAAGGACAATGGAAAATATCATTGTGTTTGCTGTGATAAGATACTGTTTGATTCAGAGCACAAATTTGATTCAGGAACAGGATGGCCCAGTTTTTTCAAACCTGCAACCGAAAAAATAATCGGTGAAAATGAGGATAATTCATACGGAATGAGGCGTGTCGAAGTAATATGTTCAAACTGTAAATCTCACTTAGGACATTTATTCGATGATGGCCCTCAACCGACTGGAATTCGTTACTGCATTAATTCTGCATCACTAAGCCTGAAAAGAAACTAATCTGAAATCTCACTCAACCATGCTCCTCCTGTTACAAACGCAACATTGTACATGACTAGAAGCATGAATGCTAACTCAAAGTCGGAGGAACCTGTAATCAATGAATCTGTAGATCTTATTGCAGCTTCAATCACTGTAAAAAGCAGAATCGGAATCGCAAAAAGGGAAGTAATCATCCACCCTCCATGTAAAGGAGTAGCGGAGCTGGCCGCCAGTGTCCCTACTGCCGACAGACCGGTACAACCAATCAGAACAATCAAATAAGCTAGAAGTAGATTTTCTGCAAAAGGATTGCCAAACAGAATGACATAAATGACAAGAGTAATTGTGCTAAGAATCCAGAGCAGAACCAATGAACCAACCATTCGTCCCAGAAATAACTGGTATCGGGTGATTGGGGCCAATTTCAGTAAATCAACAGTTCCTCTTTCAGACTCCCGTGTTGAAATGTGAGTGACAAGACCCAATCCAGTCAATAAAATGGAAGCCCATAATATGCCAGAATTCTGGAGGATTATGCTGTCTACCACTGAAAATCTGAGCGACATCAGAATCATGAATGACAACATAGCGGACGCCACCAGCCCCTGAAGGGAACGGAACTCTACCTTCAACTCCTTTCTGATGAGAACCTGAACTGGGTTCATGAAATTCCACCCCTATCCAGTTCCACTGTCCGATTGGAATAAGACGGACTCTCATGCGAAACTAGGATAATACTACAATTTTCATCCCTGAGCTTGGTTAATAAATTCTCAATTATTGCAATACCATCTGAATCTAAACCTGTAAAGGGTTCATCCAGTAGCAATGTGGTCGGTGTATGGGAAATTGCCATAGCAAAACCTAACCTCTGGACCATCCCTCTAGAATAATTTCCAGATAGGTCATCGCCAAAGGATATCAGACCCACTTTAGCCAAAAATCCTCTAGCTTTTGATTCAGCGTCCCTTATTGAATTCAATTCTAGCCAGAAACGCAGATTCTCAAAACCGGTCAATTCTGGATAAAATGCTGGATTATGGGGGAGATATCCTATACGGGAACGTATTTCTTCCGGAAAGCTCCTTAGGTCATAACCGTCTATTTCTGCTACATCGTAATCATCAGGCCTATCCAATGTATTGATAGAACGTAACAGGGTGGTTTTTCCACTTCCATTATTGCCAACTAAAGTTACTATTTCACCGTCTTCCACTTCAAGGTCTAAGCTGCGTAGAACCTTCTTAGGGCCAAAAGATTTGAAAAAAGCATTTAGCTTAATCATCTATCTCTAAATCACGACTGTATTGCTCAGCTGCTTCCGCAGGATTATCTGAAAGATAGATTCCTCGCCCAACTATGATAAAATCTGCTCCAGCTTTCAATGCCCCTTTGGAATTTCCGCCTTGGGCACCTACGCCAGGTGACATTATTTTCAGATTACCTATTAAATCCCTGATTCGTGAGATATCTTCTGGTCTGGTAGCAGGAGCGATAACACCAGTAGCACCAACTTCGAGAGCTAGAGAACAGAAGGCCTCAATATCGAAGAAGTCCCCACCTCGTGGGTGTGACATCGTAATCACTACAAACAGATCCTTGGAACTGTCTACCTCTCTTATGGCTTTAAGGGATTCTGAACCTGGAAAAGCATGGGCAATTATTCCCTGTGCTCCGGCTTCGAAAACTGATTCAGTGATAAGACGATTTGTATTCGGAATATCTGCAACTTTGAAATCACAAATTACCTTAGCAAATTTTGAAATCTCTGTAACAATTTCTAAGCCTGAAGACAGCACTAACGGATAATTAATCTTAATCGCAGCCACAAAAGGTGCGACCTCCTCAGCGATTCTACAGGCCCTAACCGAATCTGTCTCATCCAGTGCGAGCACTAGCCGTGAAGCCATTAAATCTCTAACTTCCCGGTTAATACAGAAACGGCATACTTCAACTCAGCAACTGCTGCTACCGCTTCTCTCCTCACTTGGAAAAGATCCTGAGGTTCCATTTCTTTGCCTAAATTGGATTCTACGAACATCATCTTTTCTAAGCTGCGTTCGATAGTGTCAACAATTATCTGGCTTCGTGCGGAACGTCGTAAACCCTCTTCATCAATACTAGCTTCATCTGCCATAACAGAAGCTCACTACTGGAGCGGGATATAACCATTTTGCCACAGAGTGTTACTTAGGTTAAGTCTTCACGAGTAAACATGGTTATTCCGACAGGGTCTCGAGGTAAAGGGCCTTTCTTTTCAGCCACGATTATCTTTATTCCTGCTTTGGGAACCAGTTCAATCAAACGTTGAGTTATAATCCCATCCATAACCAATGTGTTAACGCCATTATCTTTGCGAGTTTCCAGAACCTCTTGAAGACCACTAATTGAAACTTCGTCCGCGACTTCGTCGCCCATCAATAACCTTGCATTTTTTGTACCCTGGAGCTGATCCAGCTGTTTCACAAACACAGGACTGGCCACAGCCGCTTCGGCTGGAACTTCCTTAGTCACTTCCTTAGTCACTTCCTTTTCTTTGGGCGTTGCTTTCTCTTCTTTAGAAGATTTACTCTTGGTCCCTCGACGGGTTTTCTTATCCGATGATTTAGCTTTTGTTCCTGAAGAACCCGGTCTAGACCATTTGTTCTGTTCCATAAATAGCTCGGCCGAGGACTTGTCTCTCAAAGATTTCATAATCTGCTTATGGGTCAGATGTTCGACTTCTGTATTATCTGGAGCGCGGCAAATAAAATCAATCTCCGCTACCTGAAGAAGCTCTTGAATTATCATTTCACCGCCACGGTCACCATCAACAAAGGCTGTTACTGTCCTTTCTTTACTGAGAGCTACAACTTCCTTGGGTATGTTGGTGCCCTCTACTGCTACGGCATTCTTTATTCCGTGCCTCAATAGATTGAGAACATCACCACGGCCTTCAACAACAATCACGGCATCACTGGTATTTACATTCGGTCCTGCAGGCAATTTACCTTTGAACCGAACTATCTCCTCGGTTTGAAGTACCTGTCTAACCGTATCCGTGATCGTAGAACCGGCACCTCTTGAATCTTTAATTAAATTAATTAAAAGTGTTCGTGCACGATCTATGATTATTTCACGTTTTGAACTACGACTGTCTTCCAATGTCGTAATCTTCACTGTGGCCTTGCAGGGGCCAACGCGTTCAACTGTTTCTAGTGCAGCTGCGAAGACCGAAGTTTCAACCTGGTCCATACTTGAAGAGATTACTATCTCTCCAACAGACTTTCCTTTGTCACTTTTTATTTCAACCTCTACGCGACCCATTCGTCCGCTTTTCTGAAGATCACGAAGATCTAATTCATCACCTAATAGCCCTTCTGTTTGACCAAAAACGGCCCCTACTACATCGGACTTGTTAACTACGCCATTCGCACGTATCGAAGCGCGAATCAAATATTTACTGCTTGTTGGATCTATATTCATTGTACCACCTTTTGCATACTGCCTCTAACCAAGGGCGGACTAATTCCATACTCCTTGAACCTCTCGTAAGAAGACAAGGATCTAATTGTGAATTGATTACCGTCAGTGGCCCAGAGGCCGATTTCCGTGTCAGTGTGGTATTATTAAAGTTAGCGGTGACGTTTTATGCATCCCTTTTGGTGTCAAATTAGTGCATTCTGTAACACTTCTGGCTCAGCCCCGTAGCAAGCACCCGTTGGTAAAGCGACGTGCACTCAGTTCGGGGAGGATAGAGACAAAAAACAGAGGTACTTTTGGCTTAATCTGGTTTACGGACTTTGGAGAAAAATTCTGGGAAGCTTGCCAGAGTGTTGATGATAACGCAAAGATTAGACTTCGCTCAAGCGGCTTTGATGAAATGAACTGGAGTCTATCCTTTCGTTTCGCTGGTTTCAAAGCACGACTCACTTCACAAAAATACAAGGGCTTCTTTGGGACGCCCCGTAATTCATATTTGGAACTGAAGTTGGGGTGTCAGAACCCCAATGATCTGCGAATGTTTGTTCAGGCACTATCTACAAAGTTTGAAAATCCGCCTTGGATTCTAAATAATTGGAAGAAAATAGAATTAGCTGCTGGAATGAATCAAGAAGATGTTATCAATTCTTGGTCCAAAGCTATGGGGAGAGAAATCACTTCTGAAGAAACTAAGTCCAAGGGTTGGGGAATGCCTACGTTTGGGTTGAGGAGCAAAGGGAAAGAACCTGAAACTAATGAATTTGAGGTATTTGAAGATGAAACTGGAAATGAAATTAAGATGAGAATACATGGAGCTTTAGAAGTTGAAGGGGCTGAATATGCAATCATGTCCTATACTGATGGAGACAATGCCTCTGAATTCGAAATAATGAAAATTAACCGGGGGAGAGGAGGAAATATCTCCTACTCTGGTGTTGATAACCAAGACTTATATGAGGATCTAAGTGAAGCTGCAGCTATGCACTTGGAATCTAGTAGTGCTGCCTAGTAAAGTTGATTTTCTGGACAGTCTAGGCTCAGCTGAAGGGCCGGTAGATCAGCTTGGAAGATTGCCGCCTTCGCAAGGCGGAGGCCGCGGGTTCAAATCCCGCCCGGTCCACCACAGGAGCGGATAATGTCACTGAATTTAGATCTCGAATCTCTAAGACATGGCAAAGAACTGGTTAAGCGTGGTTTTGCCAGAATGCAAAAAGGAGGTGTGATTATGGATGTTGTAAATGCTGAACAGGCTGCAATCGCTGAGAATGCAGGGGCCGTATCTGTAATGGCCCTGGAAAGAGTGCCTGCAGATATTAGGGCTGACGGAGGAGTAGCCAGAATGTCAGACCCATCAATGATTAAGGAAATAATAGACTTTACGACTATTCCTGTAATGGCAAAGTGTAGAATTGGGCACTCTGCAGAAGCGAGGGTTCTGGAAGCGCTAGGCGTAGATATGATTGATGAATCAGAGGTTCTAACTCCGGCGGACCCTTACTATCATGTCGTAAAGGACGGGTTCACAGTACCATTTGTTTGCGGAGCCACATCATTAGGTGAAGCCATACGGCGTATCTGGGAAGGTGCCGCCATGATCAGGACCAAGGGTGAGGCCGGGACAGGAAATGTGGTGGCTGCAATGAGACATGCAAGATTATTACAGGCCGAAATCGCGGCTGTACAATCCTCGGGTAATCTAAAACCTATAGCAACACGAGTAGTAGAGAAATTCTTTGATTTAGACAGAGAGGTCAAAGATAACCTCGGCGAGTCTGCAGGTTTCAATGCTTTTGGAAAAGAGAGAAAAGAAATAGAGGCAGGGGTCTTTGAGATTCTAGAAGACGTCAAGCGACTGGGTCGTTTACCTGTAGTAACATTCACTGCTGGCGGAATCGCAACTCCGGCAGATGCAGCACTGATGATGCAATTCGGCATGGATGGTATATTTGTGGGGTCTGGCATATTCAAATCTGATGATCCTAATACCATGGCCAAGGCCATTGTAGAAGCGACTGCCCACTTTGATGACGCTGAACTGATTGGAAATATATCAAAGAACCTAGGAGACGCTATGTCCGGTCTTGAAGAAGCCCAACTAGAGACCAGAATGGCCTCGCGTGGGCACTGAGATAAATCTACTTGAAGAGAGTATCTCTATAGATATATCCAACTGCACCAAAGGCCAAGAGGACTACAACTACTATCAAACCAATAGAAGTCCAATCTCTTGAGTCATCGGTTGAGCTGACGGTGATAACACGGCTCACATCATTCTTTTCTTCACCCTCATCAACAACATCGGTCGAATCTACTCGTACATAAATTGTATGAGCTCCCGGTGTAGCAGTCCATGTGGTATTGACACTATATGCATTCTCAATTCCCCATGCCACTGAACCATTATCAACCTCTACAGTATCAATAGCCGTAGTGTTACTGATTGAATCAAGATAGAAAGTAACTGCAAAAGGCACTGTTACATTCATCTTCAATAATTTGATTGTCGTAGAAATTTTAACTACATCTCCCTCAGAAGGATTCTCATTATCGAAAATTATCTCAGACGCAAAAATATCGGGCCTATCCATCGTGGCAGGACTAATTCCATAGCTAATCTGGTCTTTATTGCCGGAAGCATCAGTAACCTCAAGAATGACATTGAAAGCTTCGTCAGACGTTTCATTGAAAGTATGATCTACCGTAACCCCAGTTCCGTTAGTTCCGTCTCCAAAGTCCCAGATATAGGTCAAATTGCCATCAGAATTATCATTGGTTCCGCCAGCATTGAAATGTGTTGGAAGACCTTCCACTGCCGCTCCAGCAACATTACCACCAGTATCATTAGTGTAAGACCAATTGAATGCAGCTCTGGGTGGTTCTATGTCGTTCACGGTTATGATTGTAGTGCTTGAAGCTAAATTACCGGCTGCATCGGTAACTGTAAGCTGAACACCGAAATCACCAGGATCTGCAAAAATATGACTTACTACATCGCCAGTATCTGTGTTGCCATCACCAAAGTCCCAAGCGTAAGCTGAAATCATCGAATCAACGTCGTCTGATTCCGAGGCATTGAACACAACCACATTGTAATCTTCATCCACATTTGATGTCGAAGTATTATAGGCCTCACCCTCATCGGAGACGCCCGTCTTGACTATTACATTGACTGCTGGAACAGGATTGTTACCATCAGCCATAATAGTCACATTTGCTTCAGAAATATCACCAAAAGTATCGGTCACCGTAAGTGTAACCAAAGCTAAACCAGACGAAAATGTGCCTGATGTCTCGGCCGTGCTTGTTCCAAAACTCCAAGAGTACTGTGAAACCCCAATAGGCGATGAAGAAGAAAGTCCACTGAAATTAACCTGTTCCCCATCCGCTACAACATGGATTCCATCCATATCAGTAGTATCACTTGTTACTGTAATTGAGGCTGAAGGATTGGTATTCTCCTTGATTATCTTACCATCAATCTTTGGTATAGCTGACTGACCTCCATCTGAAGGTGGTACCGATATGTAAACCACATTATCGTCAGCTGCATCGTTCTCACCGACGATCATGTCGAATGAACCAGTACCTGAGACTGAATCTATCTTCATTACTGAAGGGGAGGCACCGGCATGATATGCATATACATAAATCTCAGAACCACTGGCTGGGCTTAGAACATAGGTTGCCCCTCCCAACTTAGTTGAATCAGTCCAAGTTGATGTTGCTGTATCGTACATGAAAACTGTGGCATCACTAATTGTATTTCCTGATGTGTCTTTTACCCTAACATTCTGGTTATTGGATGAATCTACTTTTGTTATAGTAAAACTGCCTACAGATGATGTTATTGCATCATCCGCAGTGTAGGTATAGTGACTGTCTGATGTTATCCTAACTGCAAATATCTCGTTAGTAGGTAATCCAGAAAATGAATAATTACCATTAGAGTCTGTAGTTGTTGTCCAAGTATATCCAACATCTGTTCCTGTCCACCAAGAATCCTCAACGGTTGTGGAACGAATTGAAATAGTTGCACCCGCAACAGATCCATCTGAATCTGAGACATTACCACTGATAGTTGTATCTCCTGAAGGAACTCCAACCATAGTAACATCATCCATACTTCCATCGCTATTGATTTCCCACTCCTCTAATTCAGAGAGGTAACCGGATTTGACAAATCTAACAAGATAATTACCAGATGCAAGACCGCTGAAAGAATAGTATCCGTCATCTTCCGTTGCCGTATTTTCGGAAGCACCAGTGTCGCTATTCAGAACAGTAACTGTCACACCTGCAAGATTAGGTTGTACAAAACCATCTATATTGTGATTTCCAGCAGATGCATTATCTGATATTACAAGCCCCAAAAAAGCTCCGGACAAGAGCATAGCTACGGCTAGCAAGGCTGTTCGTGATTGACGCTGTTTAGTCATTTTTTGTCACTCCCAAGAGGATAACCTCTAACACGGGGACCGCCGGACAAGGGCGGCATTTATAAAGATTGGCAAGTATTAACTATATGTTTACGAGTATGTTTTATAGACGATAAATCGACAATTAAGAAACAAAAATAGCTGGTCTTAAAGGCGAACTCTGATTTGTCTTGGATGCCATACTTGACTTTGCTTGATCTGCATTTACAACTGTGATTTTACAGTTAAATATACTGGTGAAAAAATCTACCGAAGCTGACAATATTTCTGCTTCGTCCACTTGCTGAGCGTATTTGCTCTGCCAGTCTGGACCCAAGGAAGGAATGTCCTTTAACACCCATTTTTTCAGGAAATCTGCCCCTAATTTCTTGGATTCTGACGGTATGGTGGGCATAACACCGGAAATAAGCTGAGCCAGCTTTACTTGCCCTCTACTATCTGCCAATTCCCCTGCGGTATGGACTGCGTTCCATTTCCATTCTGGTGCAACGATAAACACAATCTCTTCTGGATTGTCAATTCCTGCAATACTCAAAATGGCCCTTGTATCTTCTAAAGTTTGCTTAACCAAATCTTCTCCTGTTATCAAGTTTAAATCTGGTTTATGACCTTCAGGGAATGGTTGATTTAGGATGAAATCTTCTTCTCCTGAAAGAGACCAAGCCTCTTCTGCAGTATGAGGTACAATGGGTGCAATCCCTCTATTTACAATCGAAATGTATTCTTTCAATATTTCTACGTGTGGTTCGTCAGCTCTTTGGATGTACCATTTGAAATATTGAGGGAGTTCAAAGAAAAGGAGACGAGTGGAGGTTCTAAATTTCAGTCTTTCAGATGCAGCATTAGCTTGATGTGCAATACTGGCCATAATCTCACGGAACCATGTGTCAATAGGATGCGTTGTAGTTCGGCCCTTGCCTTTATTCTTCTTTACAAATGATAGCCAATTCTTCAGTTTCTTGCCGGCAGTTTCCGCAAACGAGATCTCCCAATTAGGATCATCAAGGCCTTCTCCGGCATTGCACAGTGTAAAACGGACGACATCGGCACCATATTTAGATGTCAACTCTTTGAGAGTGAAAAAATTACCTTTGGATTTAGACATTTTTTCCCCCTCCACGAGAACCCAACCATTGACGGCAAAGCCTCTAGGCCATTTATCTTCCCCGAACATGGCTGTGTGGTTGTACAAACTAAACGACAAATGATTCTGTATCAAATCTTTACCACTTACTCGCAAATCGTAAGGATACCAATAGTTGAATTCGTTTCTCCATCTGATAATCTCTGCTTGCTTCACTCCACTTTCTTCAGCTGCTAGCTTGGTATTCCCATCTCCAAATATTGCATCGAACAATGACTCTTTGAGTTGCTTTTCATTCAAATCCTTCAGATAATGGGCTACTGTGTAGTAGGCCATGTAAATGGTTGAATCACTTAGTGATTCGATAACCCAATTATCATCCCAAGGTAATTTAGTTCCCAGACCTTTTTCACGAACGCAGGCCCAGTTCTTCAGCCATTGTAAAACATATTCAAATTGACTCCGGGCCTTGAAAGGATATAGTTCCATTGTCTCAAGAGCCTTCTCAGTAGTCTTGGTCCACTCTTCACTACTATATTCCAAGAACCATTGATTATCCACTATTTTGACCACACAGTCTGCAAGCCAGCGTGACTCAACAGGACCGGTTAGCTCATAGTAGATTACGGCCTTTCCTTCTTCAATCAATTTATCCTTGACAATTTCACGAGCCTCTTCAACAGGTTTGCCGGCAACATACTCTGTGGAATCAAGCATGATTCCATGATTGAAACTATGCATGTACAAATCTTGTTTAGCCTGTTCCAATTTTTTCCTCTGGGTCTGATTCTTTATTCCCAATTCTTTACAGAGTTTGGGTGCTGGAAGCGTGCCCATCTCTCCTGAATCCAGAATAGCGATAGGTTGGACTGACGTCACCAATTCATAATCCAAACCCCACTTTTCACAATCTGAGGATGAGTTCTGCAAATCCACAAGGCCCTGGTAATCATCTGGGGAGTCACTTGGTACAGAGGTTACGATTCCAGAACCAATTGAAGCATCACAAAATTTAGATGGAAGGACTATTATTTCATTACCAATTTGGGGTGCCATATACTTTTGACCGATTAAATCCCTGCCTTGAATTTTACCTAATTCCTTGACTTTGTGTCCTTGTAACTTAAGCTTGAACGGCATTTTCTGAGACATTACCCAAGTCTCATTTCCGACTTTAGCTTTAGTGTAAGTTCCATCACCATCTACCCATAAATTGGTTTGACCAAAAACTGTCTCGGGACGTAAAGTTGCTGCGATAAGAAAATGATCTTCGCCTTTGAATTTTAACAAGGTGTACTCTTGGGGTGTTTCTCCTTCACCTGAAAGGCGATCATGGTCTCCTACAACAGTTTCTCTTTTAGGGCACCATACAACTGGAAAAGTACCTTTGATTAGATACTCTCCAGCTAATAATTTGTTGAATTGCCAACGTATAAATCCGTCATAAGGTGGGTTCAAACTGGTTGTGATGAAACTGCGCCTCCAATCAATAGAAGTTCCGAATTTCTTTAGATCCTCGATTGCCTTGTCTGGAAAATGCTTTGTCCATTCTTCTGGCTTTGAAAACGTTTTGATAAGAGTTTTACTTAGGCCCATCTGCTTTAACGCGTTTATCTGGCCCTTTTCACCCTCCTTGACCCTTTGAGCAGCAGCCACAATTGGAGTCCCAGTACAATGGAAAGCAAAAGGGAAAAGTACATTCTTATTCTTCATTCTTTGATAACGAGAAACCATGTCGGCTCTGAGATAAGTGAATGCATGGCCCAGATGCAGATATCCGTTCATGTAAGGATAAGGGGAATTCACGAAATACTTGTCTTGATCTTCCCTTGGCTCTGACTCGAATAGTCGAGCCTCTTCCCATTTTTTCTGCCATTTCTTTTCCAAGGCTTGGGGATTCACAAAACGCGAGAAGAGGGACCCTTAAAAACTTAGACAAAACCATCTAGCGGGAGCAATAAAAGAGTGAAAAATAGGTCAAAAGTAACCAATAGTAATTATAGGACCATTCAATCCGCGATGAACGATGATTAGGTTTGGGCCAGCAGGGATACCTCTTTCCTGCAAAGGAAGGACTATCAGAGATGGAATTGAAGACATTCATGCTCTAGGTTTACATTGTATGGAAATCCAACTGGTAAGAGGTAAGTATGTCGACGAATTAGAGGACTTCGAGGAACTAGGTGAAATTGCACAGTCCCTGGATATTCATATGGCCATTCATGCCCCTTACTACATGGACTTTTTGGGTAATGGGTACATGCGCAATAAGTCAAAAAAATTCCTTGAGTTCGCAGGTGAAGTCGGAAATAAAATCGATGCCGGGAATGTAGTCACACACATTGGACCTTACCATGGGGTTTCGTCTGAAGAGGCAATCAAGACTCTCATACCAATATTCAAGGATATGCGCAATCATTATTACGCTAACAATTACAGCTCTCAAATCGGTATTGAGTTATCTGGAAAACCAGATCTTTTTGGAAGTGTCAGGGAAGTAGCTGAAATCTGTCGAAAAGTGAAAGGTATCCAACCTGTTATCAATTGGCCACATTTGCACGCTAGGGGAAATCGCTGGATGAACGATCGTGAAAGTTTCAAGCGTGTCTTTGATTTCTTTGAGAATTCCTTGGGGCTGAAAACATTTTACACCCATTTCGCTGGTGTTGAATTTGATACTGAAGGAAACGAGAGACACTATTCTCCAATCAAGAAAGGAGAGATTAAATTCGAATATTTGGCAGAGGTCATTCTCGAGAATGACTACAACATCATAACCATCTCGGATTCTCCACTCATGGAACATGACGCGATGTACATGAAATTGATAATGGAACGTGTCGAGGCAAGACGTCAAGAAAGAATGGCAAGACGTCAAGCGTCAGAGAAAATCAAGGAATCAAGAAAGGCTGCCGCAGAAGCCGAAAGCTAAACTGATTTATAATAGCATACTAGAATTAGATGGTATGAGATGCTTGCCTTTGCTGATTGTAGGAATCGTCATCTTCTCAGGATGTCTGGATTTCCTTGATGAAGAGGATGTAAACAGGGCACCACAAGCTTCTGCAAACTCAGAAGGTGGTTCTAACTTCGAACCGAATCAAGAGATAGTGTTCACGGGAAAGGGCAGTAGCGATCCAGATGGTGATGTTCTAGAGTATTTTTGGGACTTTGATAAAAACGATGGAAAGGATGAAAGTATAATCGGCAATATAGCAAATAATGGACAGATAACACATTCATACGAAGATGAGGGCGCCTATACTGTAACACTCACCGTGACCGATGGAAATGAGTTTAGTACGGCAACCACTAAAGTTACTATCCAAGAAGCTACGAGTGAGATTAGGGCAATCATTACTACTGACGACGAAACTGATTCAAAAGTGACTGGGGAAGAACAAGTGACATTTGCATTCTCAGCCACTGATTCCGTCTCTGATAGTACTATCACCAAATACGAATGGGATTTCTCTTATGACTCCGCAGAGGGATTCTACGCGGACGAGGAAACAACTGAGCCTGAGACCTCATGGGAATTTGATTCCGGGATATACACTGTGAAGGTTAGAATAACCAACGAAATGGGAGAGATGGATGAGGCCAGTTATTCTGATGACGTAGAAATCCGTATCAACTATGAATATACTGACACTAGAACCATAGGCTCGGGGCAACAGGAACATCTTACCCAAGTTTATGGCCTGCCGGCCAGATATATCCGGGCTACTCTGGAATACGACGCCGGAGCAGCTCATACTAGTGACTTGGACCTATACTTGTACAACACCTCCCAAGAAAGAAATCCCGACCAAGATGAAAGCACTGATCCTGATGATGAATGTAATGAATGTGTTGCCAAGAATTCCACACATGACTCCAGCCAGAGAGAACAAGCAAACCGTATAGTTCTAGACTACTATAATAGCACTGATCGTGCTTGGTTTGATGAAATGAATGAATTAGGGGACTGGTGGTTTGTAGTTGATCATGAAAGAGGAAATCCAGAATATACGATTAAGATAGAAATAATCTACTGGGAATAATCAGTCTGCCACAATAACTGCAGCCTTGCTTGTCTGACCGTCCAGCATGACGTGCAAGGGTTTGGAAAATCTAACATGCTTAATCGGGCCATATTCTCCCTTCTTCTCTTGCTTATCCAAAATATCCCATTTGATATCACTGGAATCAGAAGTCAGGTACCCGACACCGAATGAAACAATGTTCTGGAAGAAGTGGGTTCCCTGAGAAGCTTCAACAGGATAATCGCTCATCTCACATTCTATAATTGTAGAAGCACCTGATATCTGAGCCCATCGGACAGGTATTCCCAGCCACTTATCCGTTGAGCCCCAGCGACCCGGTCCAATCAACAAATATGGATTTCCTGAACTTATCAACTTATTGTTCAATTCTTCCAGTTTCTCTACAATATCTTCGGTTTCACCTCTTACAAAACCACAGGGATGAATGTATAGTACATCCCTTATATCCTCGATTAAGCCGTTCCCCAATGCACTATCCGAACGGCACATTACCTTACCGGCCTGACTCCCAATATCAATCTCGATATCGATAGGTTCCCAGACCAAAGGACGGGCTTGGAGAAATGAGAAGCGCCTTGACTTTGATAGGGGGTCAATCGTAACCGCGAATTCAATTTCTACGGGGCCACTGAAACCCTCCTCGGCCACTCCCAAGAAAAAATTGATAATTCCCGACAATGGGAATTGCTCATGCTTAGTAACGCCTGCAAAAGTCACTAATCTTACTCCTCTCCTTGACAATCCGTCGTAGATAGCATCATTTTCCGGCGAATAAACAGAACCTATAGGGTGCAATTGTCTGTCCATTTCAGCTTTGGACAAATCCAGATGGGACAGGTTTTTCGCCGATTGGGTGCCTAACACGGTTTCAGTCCTTGACATATCAACGGCCCAGAATTCTCTCTGGGATGAACGCAAGTAATCTTCAGTTGTGGCAAACTGAAACTGCTGTTCAGGGTGACTCGGTGAAAATCTAAAAACTTTTTCTCCCTCCACAACTGCTTTTCCCAGACCTAAGGCCACCGCAACTACCCCTTCTTCAGGCAAGGCATCGCCAAGAGGATAGAAATTTCTTGATCGGGCAACTCCGGAAAAGGTAGGGTAAAAAGCGTCGCCATGTTTCTGCCCTTCCACCTGCTGAATTACGACTGCCATTTTTTCCTCCTCTATACTGTTGGGCGTTGAGGCAATATACGATTTGGAATTCTTGTAAAATACCGATGCGTAAACCAATTTTATGGAATCACAGATATTCTGTAGCCGGATCTTTGGATCAGGATGATTATTGGATAGCATATAGGTTTCATAGACTCCGGCAAACGGTTGGTGCTGAGAATCCTCAAGCAAACTTGATGAGCGAATCGCAACAGGATATTCTATCCTATCTGAAAAAGATTTTACGTCCTCGTAAATTGAATCTGGTAGATCTATCTTCAAGAATTCTGTAGCTATATCTTTGTCATCAATTTGAGACGTGTCTGAATAGGCTATCGAAGAAACCTGCTCATTCGTCATAAATTCATCAAAAACGGATGTTCCAATCACAGCGCATGGAGGAACACTGATTTTGACGTCTGGAAATTCAGATGAAATATCTGATGACGACAGGAGTGAATGGAAAAAGGCAAGACTACGCCCTTTACCACCTAGTGATCCGCCTCCGATTCTTAAGAAATCACGACCAATATCCAGTACCTTGAGCGAGAAGTCAGCTACCTCCCCTCTCTGATTCTGGCTCTGGAAATCTCGCATCATTGTGAGAAGAAACGTTCTAGCTTCTTCCATATCTTCAAAATCGCCAACTTTCTTTGGCCGCAGAGCTTTGGCTAAATCAAATTCCGTTCGTGCTCGGAACCATCTTGAGAAGTCGTGATGTTCTCCATGATATTTTAAAGAATTGGAATCAATGTAAGGAAGAAGGTCTATCATTTCCTCAATATCTTTTGCCCTGCCAACTTCGCTACCCTCTGAATCGCGAAACACGAAATCCCCAAAACCCATTTTTTCACGCATGAAAGTCCTAATTCCCTTCAGCAACCCAGAGTCAGATTTATCCAAGAAATCAGCATTAAGTTCCTCAGCAATCTTCCTATTCTCGGGTAGGGAAGATTGCATTATAATGGGGACATCAAGATTATCCTGCTTAACGATTTTTATCAGTTCAGAACCTGCACTCGAATTATGTTTATCCTTCCATGGATAAGCTGCGTCTGTTATCAATCCAATGATGTGCTTGGAATACTGTTTGTAGAAATATTGAGCTTGTTCCATGTCTGTCGCAAGCAGAATCTTAGCTCTAGCTCTTCGTCTCAGAACTTTGTGATGCAGACTCAGACCCTCTCCAGCTAAATTGCCCGTCTGTTCCATCAACTCCTGATATAATTGAGGTAGAAACAGTGAATAGAAACGTCTTGAATCCTCGACTAGTAGGATAACCGGAACATCGGCCATACTGGTATCTTCCTCTACATTTCTTGAGTCTTCAATAATTTTTATTATAGCAAGGAAAATCTGGGAATTGCCAGACCAGACGAAAACCAGATCAATACCCTGGCTTTTCTTGAACAATGCCAGTTCACGAGTATTATAGGCAAGCAATACTACAGGAATATCTTCTTGGATTTCTTTGGCTTTGTTGCCGAAGACATGAACCAGCATCTCACCAACTCTAGACATGGTGATTACCAAATCATAATGTCTTTCCTTCAATGCTTGAAGGGCATCCTCTGCTGTGGTGACGTGAGTGATACGGGGTGCGTAGGAAAGGCTCAATTGTTTATATTCCAACAGAATAGTCTCATTTATCCTTCCATCTTCTTCTAAGGTGAAATAGTCATAAGGACTGGAAACCAGAAGGACCTCCCGGACGCGAAAACGCATCAAGGCATCAAATCGGCTGTGTTGTGTAGGGAACCGTGCCACACAATCCTAGTAACAACTTACTTTAACTATCTGTGGTGAGGTACATATCGTGTTTAAAATTGCAAGATTATGATCTCGTTAAAGAGTTAAGGAAAGAATTGAGTAGTATTTTATATGAGGATATTCAATCCGATTAACCACGGGAAGGAATACCTTGGAAACTGAACCATTTGTATCAATTGTAATACCTACCACAGGCGGAGTCAAATTCATCAAAGGGCTGGTGGAGAGTGTAGCCAAACTAGAATATCCCAAAGATAAATTTGAGTTAATATTTATCGGTGACAAATCTACACACCTCCTGGAAAAGAATTCAAAAAAAGCAAAAGAAGAAGGAATAGATGTAACTGTGAAATACAATCCTGTTCCCGCTGGTCAAAAAAGGAACATAGGGGCTGATGTTGCTAAAGGAAGTGTAATCGCATTCACTGATGATGATACCATTCTGAGGGAAGACTGGATACGGAACGGGGTAAAACATCTCCACAAAAACGAAAAATATATAGGGGTAGGGGGACCAAACTATACTCCAAAACAAGGTTTGCCTTTTGCTAAGGCTGTTGGCAGAATATTCGGTTCAAAGTTCCTATTCTCGTTCAGATATACGGTTGGACATTCCATGGCCAGAGATATCGCACACAATCCCACCTGTAATTACATAATAAAGAAAGAAGTTGTTCAAGAGGTTAAATTTCATGATAGCCTATGGCCAGGGGAAGATGTTGAATTTGACATCCGACTGAATAAAGCGGGGTACAGAATCCTATACGCACCGGACGTGGTTGTCTGGCATCACCGTAGATCACGACCTGCTGCCTTCCTTAAACAGATGTTCAACTATGGAAAGACCAGGGCTCAGGTCACGCGAATGCATCCGGGAAGTTTTGATATTCGACACTTCGCTTTTGTGATGGCCTTCATAGTCCTAATGTCACTTTATTCCATATCTTACCTAGAACTGGAAATACCTGTGATTGGGGAACTTGATATCCTTGTCCCCTTGTTCTTGAACGGACTCTACTTTGTCATATTAGGGCTGGCTGGGCTTCTTGTGGGTTATCAAACCAAAAAACTGAAACAGGCGGCGTACGCTCCAATGGTACTGTTTATTCAACATTTTGGATACTCCTTGGGACTCATTTATGGATTTCTAAGAAGGCCATAGTAAAACGAAAACCTTTACAAAGGGACCATTTGGGAGATTGTGGATTTAGACTATCAAAAATTGTTGGATAGGGCCAGAGAAGGTTTGGAAGACGTTATGAGTAATGCGGAGCGTTTTAGCCCGCCCGTTCCAGAGGTTCTCCATGAAGGTAGCAAAAAAACTATAATTCGGAACTTTACAGAGATAGTTGACAGTCTCAGAAGGGATGAGACTCATCTCTATAAGTTTCTACTGCAAGAACTAGGAACGGCAGGTTCAATCAACAACCGAAGATTGGTGCTTCAAGGTAGGGTCCCTGAAAGGAAAATCAAAGAACGGGTCAGCTCCTACATTGACACGTTTGTCGTATGCCAGGAGTGTAACCGGCCCGATACCGCTTTTTTAAGAAGCGCGAGAACTCTGATCCTGCACTGCGAGGCCTGCGGCGCGAAAAGACCTATCCGAAACAGTTTAGTAATCTGAACATAGCGCATACTCTTAATACATGGCCAATCTAGGGCAACCGATGCGGAAGATTCAGGCATTGGCAGCAGCTTTCATGGTCGTCGTAATCTGTTTTGGAGGGTGCCTTGATGATAGTGAAAATGGCGAAACTAACCGTGCACCTGAGGCTCTGATTCTGATGCCAAGACAGGCATCTGTTATGGAGGCAGGAAAACCATTCCAGATTGACGGTTCGGCTTCAATCGACCCTGATGGGGATGATTTGCAGTACATGTGGACATTATCAGGTTTGGGAAGTCCTGTTGACCTGAGTACCAAGATGTCAGATTTGGTTGTCATTGATACGCCTGGAAACGATTTAGTTCTTACATTGATGGTCAGAGACCCCAGTGGACTTACAGGACAGGATATAGTCGTGATAAGTGTGGAACCAGGTAATCGTCCACCTACAGCCACAATAACCACTCCAAGTAATGGTGGTGCATACTCAGAAGGAAAGGAAGTTACGTTCAATGGGATGGCAAGTAGCGATCCAGACAACGACATATTATCCTACAACTGGGATTTGGGTGAAGTCGGTGGGCCGACTTACACTGCTTCCAAACAGAGCAAATTCGAGATGGAACTGGATGAAGGCGATTACAGTGTCACGCTTACGGTCGAGGATTCAGATGGGGAGTCCAGTGCAGTCACTCATTCTTTCTCTGTGACAAATTTGCCGCCCGTAGCCTCAATCAAAGCCGATACGACCTCGGTCTTTACTCAAGAATCCATACAATTCTCTGGTGAGGATTCATACGATCCTGAAGGTGAAGCTTTGGATTATCTTTGGGACTTTGGTGACAACCAGACATCTTCGTTGAAATCACCTCAGCATAGTTGGGGAATGGCTGGAACATACAATGTGAAATTGTCTGTTGAAGATGGAAGTGGACAGGAGGGATCCACTACAAAGAGTGTTGATATCAAATCTCTGGGACCAACCGCTGAATTTGTCTTCAAGGACAGTGGAAGTGAAGTGGAAAAGGTCAGAGCCAATTCCAATATTACACTAGATGCCAGTGATTCCAGTGGACCCGATGGAGAAATAAAGGAATACAAATGGGATTTTGGTGACGGAATCGAGAGGACCGTAAATGAATCCTCAACCGAATACTCGTGGTCTACTGGTGGCTATTACAATGTCACTTTGATAGTAGCAGACGAGAATGATGAAACAGGAGAAATAACCAGAATTCTGCAGGTGGTTCCAGAGGACTACATAGACGAAGGACAGGACGGAACATTGGTTATCCAAAACAGTGATGAAAATTATAATCTGGATGTCGAGATTTTTGTAGCACTTGTTGAAATTGATTTCAGCGAAATCGGGTGTGTTGGTGTGGGTGGTCAACTTGATTATACTATATCAGTTCAGGATTCAGCGGGGAGTGAGATTGGGAGCAATGAAGGAAGCGTGGGATGCGGCGGAGAAACTGCCAGTTGGGGTGTTACGTTATTTAATGATGAAGCAAAATTAGAACTTGGAGAATACAATGTCTCCATAGCTTTCACCAACAGTGGAGCTCCAGTTCAAGCTAACTGGGATTATCGATTCGCTATTACTTACGATTTCTAGACTTCTATCGAAAAGGAAACACTATTACCTTTCCTCTGCAACAAATCCTTGAGCCTAACTATTTCTGGATTCAAGAATGATAATCTAGTACTTATTCCTTCTATATGGCCCTCACCAACAACTGCAATAATCCTATCATATTTTTTTGTTCGGAAAAGTTTCACCAGACTAACTGACATGTGAGCGTCGCGCCTGTCAATCAATTGGGTCTTGATTGAAGGATAACGTTCAGAGAATTCCTCCAACGCTTTTGAGAAATCACCAGTCTTCATACTTTGGTCTAGATTGAGATCTCCGCCTCCAACAAAGGAAATCAGGCTATCCATAATTAAATTCCAAAATTCATTCCATGGCATGTTCTTCCATGCTCCCTTAAGTGTTGGGATTATTGGTTTGTCTATCAAATTAACATCTGCCCCTATAGTTCTCGCTATCTTTGCCGCAGCCAGCATCTCAGAACCGGGTGAACTGCCAAAAGTATCTCCCAGATATTCTTGTAAACGTGCCAAGACTCTTACAAAAATAGGACCTCGGGACCGCTTTTTTCCAGAGTTAAGTGCAAACCACCGTTCCCTATCCAATTCTAGAGCTACTGCATGTGGCTCAAACTCCCTGATATATATCTCAAGTGGAGTCTTCAAATCGATAACATGTGCAGTTCCGATAAGCATCAAATTTAACATGATTAACAACCTGTAAGTATGAAGGAGTGTTATATTATATAACGTACGTAATTAGCTATTCATGTTCAGCTCGAAGAGCGATGACCCAGACTCACCCTCCAAATGTCCATCGTGCAGTAAGGATATAGGGGTCGAAGATAACACCTACAGATTTCAGATAGTTGACTTTACGTCTGAAGGAACAGGTGGAAACCAGAGGAATGCGGGAAGAGTAATTGCCGTTTCTTGTTCCAAATGCAAGAAAGTCATGGGTTTCGTTAATCAATAGGTATCAAATCCAGAAAGATAATAAAGAAAAAAAGAGTTGCAACCGCTTCTACGGTTGCTAGTATGATAGAGCCTTTTGCAACGGTGTCATAACTAGGTTGTGAGTTAATGGGCAGGTATATGTAATGGATGATTATCTCTATAGGAAGAATCCAACCAGTCCATACAAGAAGGCGGTAATCCCATGGATATATCTCCAGAATACCGGAATAGATCAGAGTTGAAGCTCCAACTATAGTAAATAACCAGGAAAGGCGCATTGTGGGAACTGCTCCAAATTCGGTCGCGAAGGTACGAACTCCGGATTTACGATCAAAATCTGTATCAACTGCCATGGTAGGACAATACAATGCCATCAGGTAGCATAGTGTCGAAAAGAAATAAAGACGGGGGAAATCAAGGAGGGGTTGATTGATAGACCATGCAGCTAAAGGAATCAGAAGGCCCAAGCTTAAGCCATTACACGCTATATCCAAACCAGGCTTAGTCTTCAAACGAAAAGGTTCAAGATTGTAAACAAGTGAAATAACTGTCAGGCCAAGTATGCAATAAACAAACTCAGAACCATAGCTCAAAGACATTACCAAGCATGAGATCTGGAAAACCCAGAATAGATACCAAGCTTGTCTAACGTTAAGGGCTCCACGAACCAGCAAACTGAATTCCTTGCGTGGATTCTTTCGATCCACATCCAAATCACAGATGTGATTAAGAACAAAAGTTGATGAAGTTAGAAGGGCCATAATCAGGAAGCCATAAAACAGATCAAAGTCAAACAATTTTTTTGAACTGACAACAAAACCTATGAAGAATGGAACAAAGGCTACCATCCAGAACTCAAACCCCATCAATCTAAGCCACAGCAAACGGGAAGATTTGTATTCGAAGACCAATCTCATTGGTTAAATCACGTCTTTGGACAATGCGGGGCCCTAAGCTTAATAGCTTTAGGCCACATGAGAAAATATGAGTAAGGATTTCGATTATGCGCATGCCAACAAGAACGTTGTTTGGATGTCGCAGAACACAAACCATCTACCAACTCACTCTGCCATCCAGAAAGCGATAAGGAAGGCCGCGGATGAACGTGAATATACAAAATATCCATTGGCCTCTGGACTTCCTCAATTAAAGAATCTCATCCTGGAAGACCTGGGATTACCTGACCATGATCTACACATAACCAATGGAGGAACTGAGGCATTGTATTGTTTGATGAGGCATATCCAACCCAGGGGAAGCGAAATGATCACATCAGACCCTTCCTATTTTGTAGTTCACAAATTCGCCAAGCTGGGTGGGGCCAAATGTACTGACATACCTATTTACCATGGCAATTACAGATTTGATGTCGAAGATATCAAGGAAGCAATAACACCAGACAGTAAGTCGATATTCCTGATAGATCCCATAAATCCCTTAGGTAGCACCTACCCCAAAGATGAGAAAAGAGCTATCTGTGAAGTGGCTGAGGATCACGACTTATGGGTCATAGATGATATTACCTATCGCGATTTTGCACCTGAACACACTCTGGCAGCGAATTTGCTGCCTGAGAAGACAATTACTGCCTATTCAGTTTCCAAGAACTGTGGATTAGCAGGACTCAGAGTCGGGTCCTTGGTGGGTCCCAAAGAATTCATCCGCGATATCAGGGGTACAATGGTATCTGACCTAGGAATCAGTGTGGTTGGTCAAAGGGCAGCAGTCGCAGCTCTAGAAACAAAACCAGATTGGCTTCCCGGACTAGTTGATACAGCCGTAAAGAATCAGGGACTCATAAAAAATGCAGTGGACAAGGTTGATGGAGCTGAACTACCTGTCTATCCCTCTGCAGCCAGTATGATGGTGATTGACATTGCAGAGCACAATGCAAATCCACAGGACATTCAGGATAAATTATTGTACGAAAATGACATATTTGTAAGGGGCGGAAACTATGTATCCACCAAATTTGGAGACAATTTTATCAGAGTCTCTTTCTCAATTCCAACACAGGAGGTCGAACGGTTCGTTGAAGCGTTTCCTAAAGTTATGGAAGAACTTTCCTAAATATCCAGATTGGCCACAGCTGTAGCATTAGCCTCAATAAACTCACGCCGTTTCTGTACATCATCACCCATCAAATCCTGAAAGACCTCATTGGCCTCTGCTGCATCTTCTATAGTAACTTGAAGGAGAGTCCTTCGATTTGGATCCATTGTTGTTTCCCACAGCTGTTGTGCATTCATTTCCCCAAGACCCTTGTAACGTTGTACTGCACAACCTGAGCCAAATTTGGACTTGATTTTTTTCAGCTGAGAATCATCATAGGCATAATCCATCTTCTTTCCCTTTGTGATCTTATACAAGGGCGGTTGAGCGATATAGACGTAACCGGCGTGAATCAGGTCTTCCATATGACGGTAAAGAAAGGTCAGCAACAATGTCCGGATATGTGCGCCATCAACGTCTGCATCGGTCATTATGACCAATTTATGGTACCGCGCATTCTCCAATTCAAACTCATCTTCTTCTTCAACTCCTGTGATGTTACAACCCATTGCAGTGATTAAGGCCATTACCTCTGTATTACCCAATATCTTATCAATACGTGATTTTTCAACGTTCAGGATTTTTCCTCTCAATGGTAGAATTGCCTGTGTTGCACGATCTCGCCCCTGCTTAGCTGTTCCTCCAGCTGAATCTCCTTCAACAATAAAAATCTCTGATACGGCAGGATCCTTGCTCTGGCAATCAGCCAGTTTACCTGGGAGCCCTCCCCCCTCCAGAATGCCTTTACGACGAGTTAGGTCCCTAGCTTTCTTTGCAGCTTCTCTAGCTTGAAAGGCCTGGATACATTTCGATATAATGATTTGACTATCGGAAGGATTCTCAGCAAAGAAATTGGATAAAGATTCGGTCATGACCGTATCAACAATTCCTTTCACTTCGGAATTCCCAAGTTTGGTTTTTGTCTGGCCCTCAAACTGCGGTTCAGGTACCTTTATAGAAAGAACCACCGTCAAACCTTCTCTGACGTCATTACCATCTAAGGGCGGGTCTTTCTCCTTCAATTGATTTCTTTTACGAGCTATATTGTTTATGGATCGAGTCAGGGCTGTTCTGAGACCTGATAAATGAGTGCCACCTTCCCTAGTTGCTATATTGTTTGTAAATGTATGAATATTCTCACGGAAGGCTGTGGTCCACTGAAGTGCTGCCTCAACTTGGACCTGATCTTTTTCTCCATTCACGTACAAGGGCTCACTCATCAAAGCAGTTTTGCCCCTATTCAGAAAAGCAACATATTGTGAGATTCCTCCTTTGTAATAGAATTTCTGCGATTTTCCATCCTCTTCAGAAAGGGTTATCCTGATTCCAGCATTGAGGTAGGCCAGTTCACGGAGGCGATTTCGTAGAATCTGATAATCAAATTCCGTCGTTTCAAAAATACATTTATCTGGTAGAAATCTAACAGTCGTACCATGTTCATCACTGTCTCCAATCTTCTTTAATTTACTATCTAAATTACCTTTCTTGTATGATTGAGTATAGACTCCACCACTACGATGAATCTCTACCTTAGTCCATAATGATAAGGCATTGACAACAGATACACCAACTCCATGAAGGCCTCCGGATACTTTGTAAGTATCGCTGTCAAATTTACCGCCAGCATGAAGTTTGGTCATCACAATCTCAACTGCAGGTACTTTATGGATAGGGTGATTGTCAACTGGAATACCACGTCCGTTGTCCTTGACTGAACAAGAGCCATCAGAATGAAGAATGATTTCAATTGTATCACAATGACCATTCATAGCCTCATCAATCGAGTTGTCAACTACTTCATAGACAAGATGATGAAGACCTGACTCACCTGTTGTACCGATGTACATTGCAGGTCTTTTGCGTACGGCCTCGAGGCCTTCCAAAACCTGTATCTGGTCTGCTTTATAGTCGTCTGATTTTGAGGGCATTAAACTATCTTGAATACAACTAGACAGGGGCTTTTAAACATATCTCACAAAATGCCCTTTTATCGTCTATTAGTTTATTCTTGGTCAAAGTGTTTTTCTACCTGGTCTCCAACCTGCTGGACATAACTTTCCAGACTGCAATGCCTGAAGTGTTCTTACGGTTTCATCAACACTGCGACCAATATATGATGGATTCACTACTAAGGATCTAAGATAGCCTTGATCATCAATGATAAAGGTTCCACGTAAAGCCTGTCCAGGGTCCTTATCCAAAACTCCATATGAACTAGCTATTTTTAGAGAAGGGTCTGCCAGAAGAGGATAAGATAATTTGTCTATGCCGCCCTTAGTTCGAGGTCTTTCCATCCAGGCTTTATGAGTATATTTTGAATCCGTAGAACAGCCAATCAGCACGCAGTCTGCCTTTTCAAAATCCTTGATTCGGCGATTAAATGAATGTATCTCAGTCGGGCAAAGACTAGAAAAGTCACGAGGATAAAAGAATAGAACTGTCCATTTCTTTTTTTCAATAATCTTAATCAATGATATATGATCATACAGTATCTCTTTCTTCCTAAAGTCAAACTTAACGATATCGCCATCAAACAGAGGGGCGGATTTGCCTATTCGTGGGATTTGGTCAGTCAAAATCAATTACCGTTTAGCCCAATTAAGAAAAATGTATAAAGTTTTGGCCAATAATCTGCGTGTTAGTGTGGCATAAATGGTGAGATCCTTAATAAATCATCCAAAAAATGATGTTACAGCCTCAATAACTACTGAAACGTCCTGGTCAGTAAGGGCTGGATGGACGGGAAGGCTCAGGACCTCAGCAATCAAACGTTCAGCGTTAGGACAGTTCGCTTTCAGACTGGTCATGGGTGGATAGTGATATAACAAACTTGGATAATAGATTCCAGATCCTACTCCATTATCCATAAGATGTTCCTGCAATTGATTGCGGTGCTCGCAACGGATGGTGTACTGGTGGAAAACATGGCCTCGACGATTCTCGGGAACTGTAACACAGCCTGACAACGCCTCATTGTAACGCTTCGCGATTTCACAACGACGACTATTAAAACTCTCCAACTTGGAAAGCTGGACGCGGCCAATCGCAGCTGAGACGTCAGTCATCCTGTAGTTATATCCAAATTCTGTGTGCTGGTACTGCGCAGTCATTCCATGGGATCTCATTACCCTACAACGCTCAGCAATTCCAGAATCATCAGTGGTAATCATTCCACCTTCAGAAGTTGTCATATTCTTGGTAGGGTAAAAGCTGAACCAGCCCGTGTCACCAAAGCTTCCAGCCTTCCCTTCCCAGGATTGGGCATTATGTGCCTGGGCTGAATCCTCAATCAAAAGTAAGTTACACTTCTCCGCAATTTCGACCAATGGTGGGATATTTGCCAATTCGCCATACAAATGGACGGGCTGGATAGCCTTGGTCTTTTCAGTAATGGATTGTTCGACCTGCTCGGGATCCAAACAGAAACCATCTTCCTCGACATCGACAAAGACAGGGGTGGCACCTGTCATCATAATTGCAGAGGCCGTCGCGAAAAACGTGAAAGGTGTCGTTATAACTTCATCACCAGAGCCTATATCATTAGCCAGCATGGCCAAGTGACCTGCAGTGGTACCATTGCTCGTGGCAATGGCATGTTTTACACCACACATATCGGCAAATTCCTTCTCAAAATGAGATACTTCGGGGCCTTGTGCGATTATTCCGGATCTCAAAACTCTATCAACAGCTGCCCTCTCCTCGGAACCCAGCTGCGGGCTTGCAATAGGTATCACAACGACCGTATCTAAAAAGTACCTATTAAAAATAGAGGTATGGACCACCATTTGGATTTTTTGGAAAAGGTGGAACATAAGATGGTTTTAAGAGGACAACTATGGCAAAGGTTTATATACTAGTATCTACGGCGTCCCATTCGGTGCGAACCATGTTTGAAGAAACAAATATGAAAACCGTGAGCGCTGAGATGTTGGGGACCTTCTTTTTGGTCTTCTTCGGAATCACCGCTTTTGCTAGCTCGGACGACGCCTTCGCGGGCGCTCTGACGTTGGGTCTAACACTGATGGTGCTGATGCACGTCTTTGGGCCCCTATCTGGATGTCATCTGAATCCAGCTGTGACCATTGGAAACATGATGTCCAAGAAGATAAGCCAAGACGATGCGATTGGCTACATGGGCGGTCAGGTTGTAGGGGCAACACTTGGTTTTGTCCTGTTCAAATTCCTGAACCCTGATACTGATGACTCTGCATTAGAGGGAGATATGGCCATTCTAGTGGCAGCTGCCGTTGGAACCATGTTCTTTGTGATGACTCTTTTGAGTACACAGGATCCATTTGCAGTTGGAGCAGCACTGTTTGTCGTTTCCAGCGCCGCGTTCGCTGACGTGAATGCCGGTGTGGATATCGGAATCATGCTTGCCAACGCCATAGATGGAAATGCAGACTGGGCATTCTTCGGAGTGATCGGTTCTGTTGCCGGCGCCTTCCTAGGATGGGCCGTAAAGGACAACGCCCTGGATTAGGACAAAAAAAGAGCTAGTGAGAGGAGTGGGCTTCGGCCCCTCCTCTCTACATCAACTGAGTTACTTCCTCGACGGAACGGAGTTCCTGAAAATAAATTTGCTCGATTGAATCATACATCTCTTCATCACCTTTGATTAGAGATAATACTCCCTCATAGCCTGCCGCTGCTTTCTGCTCGGTCTTGAGTGCTTCTTTCAACATTACCTTGTAATCCGTAGTATGTACGATTTTCGTAGAATCTCTCTCAGTCACTGCCACACCTCCCAATTTGACTATAGCTGTCCGGACCATGTCTGCATGGGTGTGTGATTCACTAGCTTCTTCATCAAAGAATGGTTTGAGATGTAGTCGATTGATGCCCTTTACGTACGCTGAGTAGTGTGAATAAAGAGCTTCGGCCCGTAATTCCCATCCAAGCCCGCCGTTAAGTTTCTCAATAAGTTCTGAATCACTCATATTACTCGATACTTACTTTGGTTGATAAAACTTTTGACTTTCTAGCGTGATTGCACAGGCAAAGCAGCTGTCCTGGTCATAACTATCTTCTGTTTCTCCTCAAAACTAAGCTTGTCAAGAAGACCTTTTTCCAGACCTAGTGAAGAATAGTCAAAATCTAGATGTGAAATCACTGACTCATCAGGCTCTACCAGATCAGACAGTTTATCGGGTACCCGAGAGAATGATACCCAGGCCACGGCTCCAAAACCAGGTTTTATTCCCGCAACTTCTATAGCACGTGAAATCTGTCTCTGAGCGGTAAGGTATAGCAATAATTCTGTCGAACGGTCCTTGGTAAAGTTGTATTTGCCTTCGTGTGCCTTGTCAGCGAGATGAGCTGCCTGGCTAAGATGAAGAGAGCCACATACCCTTTTAGGATTGATTAAAGCAAAATCTGGACCTAGCAATGACATTAGAGCTTCATTATTTTCGCCTTTTAGGCGCCCACAGCCTATTTCCAGTTCCACAATATACAATCGGCAGAGCATATTATATAACCGGTAGCGCGGTTCAGACCACCGGAGAAAATACTGTGGACCCCGAAATAGACGGTAAGGTTGCTCAACTTGAAAGCGGTTTGAGCCTAGAACAACAGAGACTGGAGAAGCTATGGGATGCTTATGAACAGCAAGAAAAGGATTTGAATGCATCTTTGGACCAAATTAATATTTTAGAGGCCGATATCGGAACAAAAGGAACCCTGATCACGTCTTTGCAGGAATTACTAAGTGAAAGAGACGCAAAACTCAGAGAATTGGAAGTAGAAAGGCAAAGGCAGATGAAAGTCGAGGCTGAATATGGTCCAAGGATTAGTGAGATGGAAGACACAATCAAGGATCAAACCGATAAATATGATAGACTTCTATCCATCACTCAGGAAATGGAGAGTGAACTTGATCTGGCCAGACGTGCCTTGCACGCCAGAGACAGTTGGTTCAACCTGAATGTAAGTAGTCTCGAATCAATATCTGATCTAATCAAGGAATGGAGGGATATCCAGGCTGGAAAATTCCCTGAAGGGAGTGGGGCTGGAGGTCCTGGTGGCGGAAAATCCGAATTTGTCGAAGCAATATCTACAATAAAGGGGCTCGGTGCAGTCAAGGCTGAGAATTTGTATGATTCTGGATTCCACACGGTGGAGGAACTGAAAGCGGCATCGGTGGAAGATATTGCCAGCGTCGTCGGTTTCACCAACATGAGTGCAAGCAAAGTAGTCAACGGCGCTAAAGAACTTTAGACTCGTAGGAAATTTTCAACGATTTCTTCGTTCCTGACCTCTGGATGGAAAGACACACCGAATATTTTCCGTGATTTGTGTTTGATTGCTTGGACGCTCTTGTCACTTCTGGCTAATGTCGTAAAGAATTCCAAATTGTCGACTGAGAAGTTATGGATACTGTAGGCCTGGAATTTTCCTTCGCATAGTTCATTGGATTCCAAGGTTCTCACTTCGATCATTCCAATCTCTATATTTTCGACTAGTTTGTCTTCAAAAAGGGAACATACAATCTGCATTCCGGAACAAATGCCAAGAATAGGCCCCTCAAATCCAAGTAGAAGATTCTTGAATATATTCAAATCACCCAGATAGGAATTATCTTGTAGTGATGTGCCGCAGATCATAATCCTGCTAGCCTTGGAAATGTCTTTTTCAGTGCATTCTGTATAATGTAGAACCTCATAGTCTTCAGGTTTAACTATCTCTGCAATAGGAAACACAAATTCCTTTTCACTCAATTTCTCGCTACAGGTGGATATCAAAAGATTGTTCATTCCAACCTTGCCTCCTTGATCTCCAAACGTCCTGAAAAATTGGAATAGTGTTTTGTTGACTCGAGTATCCTTATCGATCGCTTGAACAATGGTGCATCCAGAACAAATGACTCTATCTCACCGCCCTCTCCCGCCGGATTGATTGCATATGTTGATCCCAGGGCAACTAGTTCCTTTACTGATTCTGAATCAATGTTCCGACCAAGCCAGGTCTCATCCAGCGGTTCTGCAGCAACCCCTGTTATGACTGAATCTATGTTGTTGGCCAGTAATTCTTCCAACAACAACTTTTGTGGCATCTGCCACAGAGGATTAAAACACCAGAGATTCAAACGATTGCATATTCGTTGGATTCTCGTAGCCTGATAAACTGAAGCCAGGGCTCCAGTTACAACTCCTTCAATTGAATATTCAGAAATAGCCAAATTGATAAGTAAATACAAATCTTCCAATTCCTTCTCTTTAACGCCACTTGTTCTAGAGGTTAGGTGATGAATACCAATTGCTTCAGCCTGTAGCTTAGTCCATTCGATAGCAGGTGTATGGAACATCCAGCTATCTTCACGTTCGGGATATAGAGTCAAAAGGCAGCTGATTTCATGATCCCGGGATGCGTATTGGAAAGAAAGATAGGAATCCTTACCGCCCGAGAATAAAACCGCCAGTTTCATCTTTTTCTCTTAGCAATCAAATAAACCTCACTTGATTGTTTACGTGATGCTTCAGGAGACAACGTACGAACTGAACCGAATTCATCTATGACTGCCTTGCGAAAATCTTGAAAATCTGAGCCTTCAAACACTTTAACCACGAATGAATTAGTCTTTCTTTCCGATGCTATTTCTAGGGCAAATGAGGCTAATTCTACAGAACGGGCTTGATCAACCGAATAGTTTCCAGACAGATTGGGACTCATATCGGATAGGACCACATCTACCTTAGGTACAAGCTTCTCTAGTTCTTTCCTTGTCTCGGGTTCACGGATATCTCCCTGAAGAAATTGGGCACCTTTCAAAGGAAGAATATGTTGTAGGTCCACTCCTATTAATTTCCCATCTTCACCGATGTATTCAAGGGCTATCTGGGACCAGCCTCCTGGTGCTGCACCCAAATCAAGAACTGTATCATCTTTCCTGAATATTTTACTTCTCTTCTGGATATCCATTAGCTTGTATACTGACCGAGAACGATAACCTTCTCTACGGGCACGCCTTTGGAAAGCGTCAGTACGGCCTCGACGCCCTTGACCAGGCATTATCCTCCGCCAGCTTTCTTAAGTGCCCATTCTGCTGCTTTACAAATATTCTTGTCTGCACCAGTAGTTGTACGGTTACGGATAATATCCAAATGTGGTTTGACCAACGTTGGTTTGTTTGAACCGATATATCCCAATGCTTTAACAACTTCGACATGAATATACCAGTCATCGTTCTTGAGGGCACGCGCCAACCGGGGTACTGCATGATAAACAACCATCCCATTCTTGCTACCAATTCTTCCCAGGGCCGTAGCGCAAGCTTTTCTAAGTTCCGAAGACTTGCTCTCCAGACCTTTAATGAGCCCGGGAACTGCCGGTTTGACAGCTTCAGGATTAGCAAGTCCGAGCATCCCTATACAGTCTGCAGCCCTCTCCTTGAGACGTTCACCTGAGTTAAAAGCTTCTATAACTTCAGGAGCAAGAGCTACCGAAGGAACGGGGTATTTTTTCGCAAATTCTGTCAAAAGAACAATTGAATGGTAAGTAACACGCCAATCATCATCTCCAATCGCATTCTTTAGTTCAGGCAGAGCTACCTTAGGTACTGTATGCAATATCTTTGACAGGGATTCTTGAGTCTGATAGCGTACGTCCTTGTCATCGTCACTAAGCATCTCGAAAAGAACCGCAATTGTATCGCTTGCTTTGGCGTCTGACTTCAATGAAAAACGTGTCCAAATATCAACAACCTTGCTTCTGACGCTCGGGTAGGGGCTATCCAAGGTCTCCTGAATTGATTCAAATATCTCCTCTTCACGTGAAACTTTTACTTTACGAAGTTCTAGCAAACCATCAATAATCGCTTCTTGAGGTGATGCCAATTGACCAGGTAATACTCTCAGGAAAGAAGTTATGATTGGATCTGCCCACTTATCGTCAGTTTGTGCTTGAATCACAAGGGCCTTGATCGCTGCTGTCCTTTCAATTTCCGTACCGCCCTCCATTTCAGCAAGATTACGCTCGATTTTGCGGTCTAGTGAACCGCCGCCAGTAGAATCTGTCCATTGACCAACGGTTTCTTTCAAATTCTGAAATCTATCTCGGAAACTCACGATAACTCATCTGGGGATGATAGTAATAAACCTAGCTTGATTGAAGGAGCATGCCGACGGTGGCTGAAAAGTTCATAAGCGACAATGGGGCGAAGGTTCATGACCGCATCAGGATAAGTACCGATGCAAAAACTTACGAGGGATTTCTTCTACCTAGACATAATTTTTCTGGAGAAGATATCGTAGTTCTAAAGCTTGACAATGGCTACAATATTGGAGTTTCGGTGGAAGATGCTGAATTGGCCATTCTTTCAAAAGCAAAGAAAGATAAGGTTGAATTTACGAAGAAGAAGAAAAACAAGGAACTGAAGGATATAACCGTACTGGCAACTGGAGGCACTATTGCCTCTTTCGTTGACTACAAAACCGGAGCTGTAAGTCCTGCAATAACTGCTGAGCAGCTAGTAAATTCAGTCAGTGCATTAGACAAAGTTGCGAATATCGATGCTGAGCCTCTTTTCTCATTGGCTTCGGAAGATATGGCTCCTAAACACTGGGAAGGGATAGCAAAGAAAGCAAAAGAGATTCATGACAAGAAACAGCATGGAATAGTCATCGGTCACGGAACCGATACTATGGCTTATTCTGCGGCTGCATTATCATTCCAGCTACCTGAAATATCTAATCCTGTAATATTCACAGGTGCACAGCGCAGTCCTGACAGACCCTCGAGTGATGCTCACCTGAATCTGGTAGGAGCTGCCAAGGCAGCTATGACTGATTTGGGTGAGATTGCTATTGCGATGCATCAGACCACAGATGATGAGAATGTGGCTCTATGGAGAGGAACGCGTGTCAGAAAAGCCCATTCATCAAGGAGAGATGCATTTATGTCTCCAAACGAAGGACCCTTGGGTCTAGTGAAGGAGAACGTAGAATTGAAAGGTAAATATCGCCCCACTGCAAAAGAAACTAAAATGGAATCTGGTTTCGAGGACAGCATCGGGATGGTATGGTCACATCCAGGACTTGGAATTGAAGACTGGGAGAGTATAACTTCAAGAAAAAAAGGTGTGGTGATCGCGGGAACTGGGTTAGGACATGTCAAATCGGAACTGCTAGAAAGTATTGGAAAGACTGCCAAAGACATGCCTGTGGCCGTAACGACACAATGCCTGAGCGGATCAACTAATCTCAATGTTTATAGGAATGGAAGGGAACTACTCCAAAAAGGAGTTGTGGAGACCTACGATATGCTACCCGAAACTGCATTGGTGAAAATGATGTGGCTTTCAAAACACAGAGCGGATGAAGTTAGAGAATTGATGGGAGAGAACTTGATTGGGGAAATATCAAATTCTCGGAAATTGGGCTAAGGAAATCTCTTTAGACCACAGTTCAATATTGACGTATGATTAATCCGCAATATCAGGAGTTGGCGAATTTATTAATCAACCATTCATGTACTTTGAAAAAAGGCGAGAAGTTGTTGATTGAGGCCTTTGACGTACCTGAAGAGATGGTTATTGCAACTATCAGAGCGGCAAGAAAGGCCGGCGGATTGCCATTTGTCACCTGGAAGAACAACCTTATTCTCAAAGAACTGATCTCAGAGACCACGGATGAACATATGGATCTGATAGGTTCTGTCGAAAAGTTCAGGATGAAAAATATGGATGCCTACATCGGTTTACGGGGAAGTTTGAACATATCTGAGATGTCGGACGTCAAATCTGACAAAATGGCTGTTTACCAATCAAAGCTGTTACAAAAGGTCCATTTCCAGGAGAGAGTCCCGAATACAAAATGGGTAGTTTTGAGGTGGCCTACGCCATCAATGGCCCAACAGGCCAACATGTCTACCGAAGCATTTGAAAAATTCTACTTTGACGTCTGTTGTCTGGACTACACCAAAATGGCAAAGGCAATGGAACCTCTTAGGAAATTGATGAACCGAACTGATAAGGTACACATCAAAGGGCCCGGGACCGACCTACGCTTTTCAATCAAGGGGATACCTGCTATCTCTTGCGCTGGTGAACACAATGTACCGGATGGGGAGTGTTTTACGGCGCCTGTGAAGGACTCAGTGGAAGGGCATATACAGTTCAATGCCGAAACCTTGTACCATGGAACCGTGTTCAATGACATAAGACTCGAATTTGAAAAGGGCAAAGTCGTCAAGGCAACTGGAAGTGATGATGGTAAAATAAACGAGATTCTGGATTCTGATGAAGGGGCAAGATACATTGGTGAATTCGCAATTGCTTTCAACCCCTACATAACTGAACCAATGAAGGATATTCTGTTCGATGAGAAGATTGCTGGAAGCTTCCACTTCACCCCGGGCAATGCCTATGACATGGCTGACAATGGAAACCGATCTGATGTACATTGGGATATGGTTCTGATTCAAAGGCCTGATTATGGTGGTGGAGAGATGTGGTTTGATGACGTACTGATAAGAAAAGATGGTGAATTCATTTTACCAGAACTGAAAGGACTGAATCAAGAAAATTTGATGTAGTATGAACGTTGACGACAAAGATAATGCAATCGCTAGTGCTGAACAGGCTGGCTTGTATTATTCAAGCAATTCTGAACTAGGATATACTCGTCAAATAAAAGAGGAGGAACCTATTTTTCTAGATACTAATGGAAAACAATTGAAAGGAAAGAGAGAATTGAAAAGAATTGAGGACATGAGAATTCCCCCTGCATGGACTGATGTCTGGATATGTGAAGAGAAAAATGGCCATTTACAAGCTACAGGAATTGATGCAAAGAAAAGAACGCAGTACATCTACCATCCAATATGGACGCAACTTAGGAGCGAAGCGAAATTCGACAAGATGGCTTCTTTTGGAAAGGTTTTGCCAAGGATTAGAGATAAATATTTTGAAGATATCGCAGAGGAAGGTAATGAGAGGCAGAATGATCTTCCTTATAGAAGAGTAATGGCCCTTATTATCAGATTATTGGATACTACCTTTATCCGTATAGGAAATGAAACTTCTCGTGACGATGAAAAAGCTACCTATGGGTTATCAACTATGCAAGATGAGCATATGGAATTTGAACCAACGGAAATAACCAATGAAGAGGATAAATGGTATGATGCTCAAGTAGGGGGTAAATTCACCTTTGTTGGAAAAAGTAGCAAAAAACATGAGATTGAGATAAACGATGAAGAGATAGTCGATTTACCAGCTCTGATAATGATGTGTAAAGATGCAAAGAAAGGGAAAAGCGATGACCTATTCCTGTACTTTGATGAGAATGGAAATACAAACGATGTTAAGGCATACCATGTCAATGAATATCTGCAAAAAATTTCTGGAGAAAAATACACTGCCAAAGATTTCAGAACGTGGGGGGGGACCAAGCTTGCTGCAAAATCACTTACAGATTTTAAAAAGAAAGACGATAAGAAACAACGTAAAAAGAACGTGACGAAGATGGTGAAGGAAGTGGCTGTAAAATTAGGTAATACTCCTGCGGTTTGTAGAGGGTCATATATTCACCCCAGATTTATCAATGATTATCTAAGAGGCTCTTTTTTCAGGCTGTGGAAAGAATCAGAAGGGGTACAGATGTATCCCCTAAGCGAAAACGAAAGCCATGTCATCAGATATCTGGAAAATAGATAGGTTTAAACACCTCTATTGAATGTGTTGTAAAGATGGCTCTTAGTGATCTCACTCCAGAAGACAAGAAAGTCTACCAATACTTGAAAGCTAATGATTTTGTCGAGGAGGCATGGTCCACAAGTAAGGCTGCCAGGGCGCTGAAGATGAAAGAGGATGATGTCTACGTTTCCCTCTGTAATCTAGCCGAATATATGAGGGGCAATATCCATATTCACTATAGAGACGGTTCTATCCGTGTCGGAGCCAACTAACTGCTCAAAGTGAAGAGTTGCCAATCCCCTTTTCCATCCAGATAACCCAAACGAACCCCACAATCTAACCATCCATGAGCATAATTGATGGCTGCAAAGGCATCATCACCCCGTCCCTCACTTAGAAAATACTTTGAATCTGAAAGATACGCCCCTACCATTTCTAGAATATCTTGTGCCTTACTATAATTGTCACTTCTGGAATCACCAATAATTGACACTTTGGCAAGTGCTTTCTCAGTTAGTGCCAAATATTTTTCGATTCTTTCGCTAGTTACTGAGAATTTAGCCATGATTGGTGAGAGATTGTGGTCTTAATCTTTATTGACCGTAAATTATTAAGTCTTTGACAATAATGATGATTTGTGTACAAAAAAGGATTCAGCCTAATTTGCGCGTTGATGTTTCTACTAATGACTCTATTTATTATTCCAGATACTGAAGCTGAAACAACTCTAACAGGAGGGCAGGAACATATCCATCTTAATATGAAAGAAATGGATGATTTATCACCTGAAACTTGGGGTGATAATAATAGAGAAGCAATCAAGGAAAATCCACCAAGATCCTGGGAGGACGATCCTACAGGTTTCCTCGGGCGAACCCGCGAATGGAAAGATGTTGGAACTTGGACAACTGCAAATGGAAATGTGTTTGATATAGGATTAGGCGGACCCGTAAAATTCAACCTCTGGTGGAGAGAAACTGATCAAGGACAGGACGATGAGTATGATGCTTCAGTCCAATATCGCTTCAGATTGAATATTGATGGACAAGAGGCTGCATTTTACACTGATGAAGGAGGTGGATCCCATGAATGTGCGCAGTCTGAACCATGCGAATGGAATGGACAGGTTGGCAATATCAACATTAGTTCAGCAACTAAAGGTGCTATTTTTGATATAGAAATTGAGTACTGGGCTTTTTCAGATATAGAGATATACTATGATAATGTAAGCTTCAATAGCGGAGTGGCATTTGGTGCTGACGCAATTAAATTTGGTCAATCTGGCATCAAGGGACAAGCTGTTAGTTTTGATTTCATTCAAGCTTGGGATACTGACGCAAGAGAAGCAGTAAATGGAGATTATATCAGGCTCATCGTAGATGGCGTTGGCTTGAATAGTTCACTTCAAAAAGATGGTTACCCTATTATTGAAGATGGTTTAGATTATGACCTAAATGGAACTACTATTACTTCTACAAAAATTACTTGGTATATTGATGATGGATATGCAAAACTGGATCAATCTGTTATTAGCTTCTCACTGACTAGAAGAAGTTGTGATACTGCACCACCTATAGATTTTAACACAGTAGATATACTGAAACAAAGTTCTGGAAGTTCAAGTGATGATGCGTTGCTACCTGTTCCTGGATTCGAAATAATACTATCTATTGTTGCAATAGCTTTTGTAGCAAGAAGAGCTAAGCAGTATTAACCGAAAACCATTAATCTCGTGGTGGGTTTGTTCGTTGTGAACAGACGAATAGGCTCTTTTGGAATTTTGATAATGCTGTTAATCGGCATTCTCACTCACTCTATTCCGAAAGCTGACGGCGAGGAAGCGAAGAGCGGCTTGCAGAGCAATCCCATACCTTTGCATCTAAATTTGAAAGAGTCGGCTAAATTCTCACCTGAAACTAGATCTGACGTTGAGTACATTGCTTCCGAAGAGAAGTATTCTTCGCATGAACAAAATACACCCCCACCATTTTCAACACGAAATAAGGGGGAATTCAAGTCGATGGGTGTGTGGGAAAGTGACCCAGTTGGTCATGAAATCACAATAAGTGATGTCATGTTCAGCCTGTGGTGGGTCGAAGACCCGGATGATGAGGACTATGCTGCAAATCTAGAACTGAGATGGACTGTATTCCTGGATGGGGAGCAAATATTCCAGTATGAAGACAACGAAGATGATCATGACGGTGATGATTACGCGGATGGCACGGGCCCTTGTGACCAAACAAGGGATGATCCATGTGAATATGCAGAGTCGCCAACCAATGATTTTCCGGAAACAGTAGTCCAAAGTGGACAAACCCTTTCTCTGGAAGCTGAGATGAAAGCATTCCAGGCCATCTACATCTACTATGATAATATGAGCCGAGACTCAGGAATGATGATTCAGGCAAATGCCGTCAGCTTTGGAAAATCAAATATCGGAAGCGATACTGTGGGATTTGAATTTGTAGAAGCCTGGGGGACGAATGTACAGGAAGCAATTGATGGGAATTTTCTTACAATTATAGTTGATAGTATTGAGCTAGACAACTCACAACAGACAAGTGGATACCCCAAGATAGGGAAGGGTACTACATATTCCTTTAATGGTACAGATGTAGATTCTGTAACGGTAACTTGGAAGATTGAGGATGAATATGCCAAAATTGATCAAACCATAATCAGCTTTTCTTACGCTCGCAAGGCGTCAACTACCACTCCACCTATCTCTATCAATATTGTTGATTTACCTGTATCAAGCTCTGAAAAGGCTGGAGGAGATGGAGTTCTGGATAAGGTATTACCGGGATTTGAAATTTTGGCAGTTTCCCTTGCCCTTGTAGCGGTGTCATTGAAAAGAAGAGAACTTTAATAAAACAAACCTAATAGATAAGGTCCATGAGACGGGTGTCGGTATTCATTGCTGTAGCGTTTGCGGCTATTTTTGTAGCTTCAATTAACACGATTGCAGAGGAGCCTGAATATGTGAATAAGGAGTTTGATCTTAAATTCAACTTGAAGGGAGAAAATGATGCACTATCTCCTCAAAATAAGCTACCAGGGGAACCAGAGGCAACTAGAACTATAACCGCTCAATCTGATAATTGGATTATTGTTGAAAGTGGACGAGAGACTATTGCAGTTGGAACGTGGACAAGTGAGCCTGTAGAATTTGATGTTTCTATATCTATAACTTCATTTGATATTTGGTGGGAAAGTATGGAGAGTGATAGTAACGATGACTGTTATTGGACAATTGCAATTCAACACAATGAACAAGAGGTAAGTAATGATGAGAGTGACTGTACACATGGTGGTGGTGAAGTAGCAAAAGGAACGCACAGCCTAAGTACAAGTATTGATTTAGTAGCTGGAGACACGATAGGAATTGATTTATCACTGACAAGCTGGGAGGACGTAAAAATTTATTTCGATAACGTGACTTATGATACTGGACTCGGCATAACTGGAAGTCACCTGTACTTATTCAATGGAATCTGGAAAGGAAGCATGGTGAGCATAGAATTCGCCGAAGCATGGCCTGTGGATTGGGAGACAAATCTTGACGGCAAATATGTGATGGTGATGGGAGATGACGGGTACATGGCAAACAATGACATGGCAAGTGTGAGAGATGGAAATGAATATTCCTTTCAGGGAAATAATAGCACTACTATTGAAGTTACATCCACTGTGATTGAATGGACAGAAATAACTGGAACTGGGATAAAGATAATGATGGACTACACGACTTTTAATCATACTGGAAATGGAACTCCACCTAGAGTTATTTTAATTCTTGAAAAGCATATAGGACTCCTTGGTGATGATGGTGGAATATTAGGCTTGCCTGGGTTTGAGATGATGATAGCTATTCCTGCAATAGCTTTTGCGGCAAGACGATTCAAGAACTGAACGATAGCATTTTCTGTATAGGTTTTGACGCTCTCTGAACAATTTTCTCAGGAAGGGTTACTTCCCATCTGGAAAGATCACTGCCTGAATCGATTGCCTCCAGTATAGGCTGAATCTTATCCAAGGAGATTTTAGCCATATGGCTGCAACGAACCGAACAGGCGGTTGCAAACTCCACTGTCGGAAATTCTTCCATCAGGTTCGATGTTAACTCACATTCGGAAGCAACGAAGGCTTTCTCAAGACCGCCATTCGCAACTCGACGGGAAATGTCATTACTAATCTGGGAGGTACTTCCATAGAAATCGGCCTCCTGCAATACTTCTGGTTTACATTCCCAATGAACATAAAGCATCCGATTTTCATTATCCCTATCAATTCCAAATGTTCTTCTAACGGACAATATGTCCTCTAAACTAAATTTCTCGTGAACTTGACAGACTACGCCCTTAGTACCATCATCGTTTCCAGGATACAAGATTTTCTTCTTTCCCTTTAAGACCATTTCCAGATTCTGAGCAAATAAGAGATCCGGGACAAATATTAATTCGTCTCCGGGCATTTCCAGAGCTATTCGTTCCGCATTAGCTGAGGTACAACAAACATCACATTCAGCTTTCGCTTCGGCATAACTATTGATATAGATCATGACCGGTACACCAGGGTATTTCTCCTTGAGATTCCTTACATCCTGAGCACTAAAATCATCAGCCAACGAACAGCCAGCCGTTTTATCAGCAATCAGAACCGTCTTTTCAGGATTCAGGACCTTGGCAGTCTCTGCCATGAATCTCACGCCATTGAATATAATATACTGAGAATCGGTCTGAACCGCACTCATACTCAATTCAAGGGAATCTCCTTGTTCATTCTGTTCGGAAATACCAAAGACTAGGGGTTCCATGTAATTGTGACCAAGTATGACCACATTATGCTTCTTCTTCAACTCAAGTATTCTATGTACAGTGGTTGCATGGGCCTCAATATCTATTGGAGTCAAAGTGGGACTGTTACGTGAATAAATCGCTTCTTTTACAGACTCCAAGGTCAGATCATGAGTTACGGCAGAACTAGATTCCATAGGTACCTGATTGCACGCAATATGCATGGATATAAATGTAATGTTCAGTCGTTTTACAAAGGTGACTTTTAAATAGGACTAATTTGGTCCAAATTGCCTGAGGTGAAGACACCATGATGAAAATAAACAAACTAACGGACTACGGGATAGTAATCATGACCCAAATTGCAGATATGGACCAGAATATGGTACATACTGCTAGAGAAATCTCTGAAGACACCAGAATCCCTTTACCAACAGTTACCAGACTTCTAAAGACATTGTCAAGTAATGGATTATTGGATTCTCAAAGAGGAAGTCAGGGAGGTTATTCTCTTTCAAGATCCTCAGAGGATATATCTGTTGCAGATATAATTGAAAGCTTTGAAGGCCCGATAGCCCTTACTGAATGTTCAACAAATGCCTGTGAATGCTCATATGAAACAAAGTGCAGTGTGGAAGAACCATGGCAAAAAATAAACAACACTGTAAAAAATGCGCTTGAAGGAATCTCATTAAATGAGATGATGGGTAAAGATCAGAACGAGGGGCTGTTAAATCTCTCGATGAACTATAGTGGTGGAATGTGAACCCAGATTCCGAAACTGAAATGCTGAAAGGATTCACAGAGCAGGAATACAAATATGGATTTGTCACAAATATCGAATCTGATACCTTGCCACCAGGGTTAAACGAAGATGTTATCAAATTTATTTCTAATAAGAAAGAAGAGCCAAAGTGGCTAACTGACTGGAGACTAAAGGCCTACAAAATATGGCTGAAAATGAAGGAGCCTCATTGGGCCAATATTGAATATCAACCTATAGATTATCAAGCAATCAGTTACTTTTCAGCCCCTAAAAATGCTGCTGATGGACCAAAAAGTTTGGATGAGGTTGATCCCGAACTAATTGAAACTTACAATAAACTTGGTATTCCTCTTGAAGAACAGGAGATTCTTGCCGGCGTCGCAGTGGATGCTGTTTTTGACTCTATGTCTGTAGCAACTACATTCAAAGATAAACTAGCGGAGAAAGGTGTGATTTTCTGTTCTTTTTCTGAAGCGGTCAAGGAACATCCGGAATTAATTAAGAAATACATGGGTTCTGTGGTACCTCAATCTGACAATTTCTATGCTGCATTGAACTCAGCTGTATTCACAGATGGATCCTTCTGCTACATACCTCCCAACACAAAATGTCCAATGGAACTTTCAACTTATTTCCGAATTAATGAACCAAATACAGGCCAATTTGAAAGAACCTTGATAGTGGCAGATAAAGGCGCGTATGTCTCATATCTAGAAGGGTGCACGGCTCCTAAGCGTGATGAGAACCAACTACACGCTGCAGTTGTGGAATTAGTGGCCTTGGATGATGCAGAAATAAAATATTCAACCGTTCAAAACTGGTACCCCGGTGACAAAGACGGTAAGGGTGGAATCTATAATTTCGTAACGAAAAGAGGAGCTTGTAGAGGAAAAGCATCGAAAATAACCTGGACCCAAGTTGAAACCGGCTCAGCTATAACCTGGAAATACCCCTCATGCATACTTCAAGGTGATGATTCCAAAGGAGAATTTTATTCAGTTGCATTATCGGCGTTGAAGCAACAGGCTGATACTGGGACCAAGATGATCCATCTGGGGAAAAACACGAAAAGTACGATAATTTCCAAAGGAATATCTGCAGCAAAAGGTCAGAACACATATCGTGGGCAAGTTATGATAAATAAATCTGCAGAGGGCGCTCGAAATTATTCTCAATGTGATTCACTCCTAATCGGCGATAAATGTGGTGCCCACACATTCCCATATTTAGATGTCAAGAATACAAAATCACATATCGAACATGAAGCCTCAACATCAAAGATTGGGGAGGACCAAATGTTTTACTGTAAGCAAAGAGGAATATCTGAAGAAGATGCCATCAACTTGATAGTAAACGGATTCTGCAAGGAAGTTTTCAGGGAATTACCAATGGAATTTGCCGTTGAGGCTCAACGGTTGTTAGAAGTCTCTCTGGAAGGAAGTGTGGGTTAGAAATATGCTAAAAATAGAAAATTTACATGTAAGTATTGGTGGAAATCAAATTCTAAAAGGAATAGACCTTGAAGTAAAAGCTGGGGAAACACATGCTATCATGGGACCTAATGGATCTGGGAAGTCAACCTTGGCACAAGTATTGGCTGGACATGAAGAATACGAAATTACTGATGGAAAAGTCGAATATCTGAGCAAAGACCTACTTGAAATGGAGATTGAGGAAAGGGCCTGTGAGGGTATATTTCTAGCGTTTCAGTATCCGGTTGAATTACCAGGTGTGAACAATACCTACTTCCTGAAATCAGCCTTGAACGCTCAGCGGAAGTACAGGGGCGAAAAGGAAATTGATGCAATGGAATTTATAGACCTCATAGGCGATAAAATCAAACTACTCAACCTGAAGGATTCACTGCTCAAAAGACCGGTCAATGAAGGGTTTTCAGGGGGAGAGAAAAAGAGAAACGAAATCTTTCAGATGGCTGTCTTAGAACCCAAATTGGCATTGCTTGATGAAACTGATTCGGGGCTTGATATTGATGCCTTACGGGTTGTAGCAAATGGCGTAAATTCTATGCGAAATGAAGAAAGGGCAACTATCCTGGTTACTCATTATCAAAGATTACTGAATTATATCGTTCCAGATTTCGTCCATGTTCTGGTAGACGGGAAGATAATCAATTCGGGTGACAAGAATCTTGCTCTGGAATTAGAGGAAAAAGGATACGACCGTATTGTTGAGGAAGCTAAGGCATAGATGAAAGCTGTGGAAACATTTACTACAGATTTTGAGAACACACTGAACTTGCCTGATGACAATCTAAAGCTTCTCAGACAAGAATCATTTGAGGAATTCAAGAAACATGGCTTACCAACACGTAAGGAAGAATATTGGAAGTATTCAGATCCCTCTATTATTTCCAATATTGAACTGGAATTCGTCTTTTCCGGTCAATATGAAGATAGAAATTACGATGTAATATTGGTTAATGGTAAAATTGTAAAGAAATTTAATGATTGCCAGATGGGAGACATAGCTGAAGGCCTAAGAAGTGGAGATCTTGATGAGGATTTATTGAAAAAGAAGGACAAACCATTTCTGAATCTGAACAATGCATTCGCAATAAATGGATGTTATCTGATATTAGAATCTGCATCAAAGCAGACAATCAGAATATTGAATCTGATAACGAATGAAGGTAAAAATCAAGCCGTACATCCCAAATGTGTAATCCTAGCTAAAAGAAATAGTGATTCCATTATATTTGAAGAGTTTAAAATAATGGGGAATGGAACTAGTTTCGTCAATTCTGTAACTGATATCATTGTAGAGGATGGCGCGAATCTGGAGCATATAATTATAGACGATTTTGCAAAGGACACGTATCATGTGGCAAATGTATGTGTAAAACAGTACAAAGACAGTAATTTTGTCTCACACAACTTCTCGATGGGAAAGAAATTTGCAAGAAGGGATTTCAATGTCGAATTGAATCAGTCTGGCGCAAACTGTAACCTATTTGGATTATATTTTGTTGATAAGAAAAACCACATAGATCACCACACAACGATTGAACACAAGGAAGCTCATTGTAGCAGCAACGAGCATTACAAAGGCATTCTGAGTGGAAAATCAACCGGTGTATTCAACGGTAGGATTCATGTCCATCCAGATGCCCAAAAAACAGATGCGATACAAAACAACCAGAACTTGCTTCTTAGTGACGACGCAATCATACATACAAAACCCGAACTGGAGATATATGCTGATGATGTAAAGTGTACACACGGTGCGACCGTAGGACAATTAGATGAGAAAGGACTATTCTATCTGAGATCAAGAGGCCTGAACAGGAAAGAAGCACAGCAAATACTGATTAGGGCCTATGTCAATGAAATCATTGAGAACGTTTCAGATGAGAAAATTAGGTCCAAATTGATGGAACTGATTCTAGATAGGTTACCCAAAGGAGGCTGAATGTTAGATGAATCTCTAAAATCGGATTTTCCAACGTTAAAACAGAAGATAAATGGAAACGAATTGGTTTATCTGGACAATGCCGCCACCACTCAGAAACCTGAGAAAGTTATCAAGGCGCTTGAATCATATTACCGCTCTATAAACTCAAACATACATAGAGGAGTTCATACCTTGAGTATCAGAGCTACTGATGCCTATGAGAAAGCGCGCTCAAAGGTTGCCGCATTCATAAATGCAGAACACCGAGAAGAGATAATATTCGTAAGAGGAGCTACCGAGGCAATTAATCTGGTTGCAAACAGCTATGTTAAACCTATCTTAAAAGAAGGTGATCAGATAATTATTTCTCAAATGGAACACCATGCCAATATTGTCCCCTGGCAGATTCTATGCGAACAAATGAAAGCTGAATTGAAAATTATACCCATGAATGAGAAAGGGGAATTACTAATCGAAGAAATTGAAGAGATGATTAGTGAAAAGACGAAATTCATATCAATTAATCATGTTTCCAATTCTTTAGGAACTGTAAATCGAATAGAAGATGTTATCAAAATTGCCCATAGCAATAACATCCGGATTATGATAGATGGAGCGCAGGCCGTGCAACATCTTTCTGTAGATCTGATTAAATTAAATCCCGATTTTTATTGTTTCTCGGGCCATAAGGTCTACGCACCAACCGGAATTGGCGTATTGTATGGTAAAAAAGAATTATTGGAAAAAATGCCACCCTACCAAGGCGGAGGTGATATGATCAAATCTGTCACGTTTGAAAAGACCATCTACAATGATATACCAAATAGATTTGAGGCCGGAACGCCGAATATTGCAGGTACAATAGGATTAGGGGTCTCAATAGACTATCTTGTATCAATAGGAATTGAAAATATAGCTAAGCACGAAACGGAATTATTGGATTATGCGACTCAAGAGATTAGGAAAATCGAAGGGGTGCAAATAATTGGAAATGCGATTGAGAAAGCCAGCGTCTTATCATTTGTTATTGAAGGAATACATCCTCATGATATAGGTACTATCTTAGACAAACAGGGTGTTGCAATCCGAACCGGACATCATTGTACTCAACCAACCATGGATTTCTATGGCATTCCTGCTACTGCAAGAGCATCCTTTGCAATTTACAACTCCAGAAAAGATGTGGATGCGCTGATAAATGGTGTAAAAAAGACGATTGAGGTATTTACATGAGTGAATGGAATGAGCTATACATGGAGGTAATTCTTGATCACAACAAGAATCCAAGAAACAAAGGGGAAATTGAGGGTTATACACATAGTGCTGATGGGCACAATCCATTATGCGGTGATCGTATCTCAATGCAGATTGTTGTAGAGGATGATGTAGTAACCGATGCTAGCTTCATAGGCTCTGGGTGTGCAATATCTACCGCATCAGCCAGTATTTTGACAGAGACCATCAAAGGCCTAAAAAGGAGTGATATTGAAAAATTATTCAAGGAATTTCATAATCTGGTGACCAGTGAAGATTCAGACTCGGGAGCTGTGGGGAAATTCTCCGTTTTTGGTGGTGTAAGAAAATATCCTGCCAGAGTAAAATGCGCAACCCTTTCATGGCATGCTTTAATGGCTGCATTAGAGGGAAAAAAGGAGGCCAGTACCGAATGAGCCCAAAAATCGAAGAAAAAATAGTAGAGGCCATAAAAAAGGTGTATGATCCTGAAATCCCAGTTAATATCTATGAACTGGGGCTGATTTACAAGATTGATGTGAAGAAAGATGGTTTGGTCGACATAACAATGACCTTGACCTCGCCGTTTTGTCCAGTTGCAGGTTCTCTCCCTAAAGAAGTTGCAGCCCGGGCCTCTGAGGTTGAAGGAGTGACTAAAGCAAATATTGACCTTGTATTCGAGCCTCCTTGGAGCATGGAACTCATGTCCGAAGAGGCAAAATTGAAGCTTAATCTGACTGGAAACTTCCCAGCATAGAAATGAGGGAAATCGACGTGACCGGTTTGCAATGCACTCAGGCAGTGATTGCAGTACTCAGAGAGATTGTTTCAATGCAGAATGATGAGAAAATGCGAATCACATATGAAGAACCAGACGCAAGAAGAGATATTATGGCGATGGTTAAAAGAAGGGACTACAAATTGATTGAAGACGGCAAAAAATTGTTGGTTATTTCAAAATAGAAATGGGCGAAGTAAAAGAACCCTTAGTAGAAGCAAGATTACCTACCAAATATGGTACTTTCCGCATTATTGCCTTTCCTGGTGACAATTCGGACAAGGAAAATCTTGCACTAGTGATGGGGAAAGTGGAAGGTGAAATATTGATTCGTATTCACTCTGAGTGTTTCACAGGTGACGTGCTGCATTCCATGAGATGTGATTGTGGGGAGCAATTGGATCTAGCTATGAAAAAAATATCCAAAGAAGGTAAAGGAATCATAATTTATCTGAGACAGGAGGGGCGAGGCATTGGGTTGGTCAACAAGCTCAAGGCATATAATTTGCAAGATGACGGAATGGATACGGTTGAAGCGAATATAGCATTAGGTTTCAATGCCGAAATGCGAAGGTATGGGGGGGCTGTGGAGATACTCGAGAATCTGGGTGTCAAAGAAATCAAATTGATGACGAACAATCCTGCCAAGGTTGAAGATTTGGAAAAAGCCGGATTTGAGGTTAAGCAAATCGGTCACAGTGCTGAACCAAATGAAGAGAACAAGGACTATTTGCGAACCAAAGCCTCCAAGATGAACCACAAACTTGAGATAAGGGATTAACCAGTATAATTTCTTCCTACACTTTTGTTACTTGGTTTTCCTGCAACAACCATAACCCAGAGGACGAAAATAGCCATTATCAATGCATACTGCCCAGTGTGCCACCAGAAATAGTGGAACTTGTCCCAGGTACTGAATCCAAAGATATGAATTAATGGATATCCAGATATTATCCTTATGAGATTCTCGATGAATATGAATATGATGGCATATATTGCCCACTTGGCACGCACAATTGGTCTGACGCCCCTAAAGCAAATTATCAATAGACTGAGAAATACAGTCTCATGGAGACCTGTACACTCTGCAACTATTTCCATGTCAATCATATCATCATACGACAGGACCGTGCCATGCTCGCCCCTTATGTAAACGCCTATACCAAATGCACTTTCAACAACATAAATCACCCAGGTAAGGAATTTCTGATAGAGTAACAATGAATTCTCAGCCCTGGTCAGATACTGAAACAATAGATCAATTGGCAGAACGAAAGCCATGACCAGAAAAAAATTGTAGGCTACACCAACTAGGACTTTTTCCGCCTTTTTGGTCGCATTGAATGACTTGCAAAGATAAACTTCCCCTTTGTCCAGATAATAACCAAGATTGTCGGCATATCTATCGAATAAATACTTGGGCTCTACAGCAATTGGCCCTTTCCAGAATAATATAGAAAGGAAAAAAACTGAGATTAATAATGCGAAGAAACCAAATGTTGTTTCGGTTGAACTAAAGGATACAAAAACTAGGAGGATAGAGAATACAAATATTATCCCTCTAAGGATTTCATCTTTGGACAAATGGTCCAATTCAACTACTCCCTCGCTATCGCTCACTTAGGATGCAAAGATGAACATAGATAAAAGTTATACTTCAAACATTTGCATAAAATTCAATTGCATTTCGAAGAACCTGACTGGCATTATCGTAAGTCAGACGCGAAAAAGCTGAATCAAAGTCCAGCCAACTGTAATCAATATGTTCGTGACTAAGAGTTACTTTGCTTTCTTTTGTGGTCGCAATGAAGAATACCACCTCTTTTCCAATTTGCTCCTGTCCTCCTGAAAAAGTATAGGTTATTGTGTCGCGAAAGCCATCTATAACGTTGACATGGGCAATTCCGGTCTCTTCCTCGAGCTCACGAAGAGCAGTCTGAATTTCAGTTTCATCACCATCGATATGACCTTTCGGAAAATCCCAATGGCCACCCTCGCGGGAACTTATAGACGAATGTCTTAGAAGAAGCACTTTTCCCGAATTGAACAAGACAACACCGCATGACTTATCCATAGCACTATAGCAGAAGCTAGACTAAAACGTATGACCCAAGTTACGACTGCTTCAGTCTCTTCGGGATCTTGAAAGTGCCGAGGCAACAATTGCCAAAGCGAAAATTGTGAAGAGAGGATCAAACCCGGGTAAGAAGACACCGCGAACCCAAAGGGTCGCAGTTACTGAACGGGCTTCGGTCTCTCCCTGAAGTGTCGTTGCAACCTGCATTATAATTGTATGATATTCATTACTCCAACCAATAACGGTACCACGTGGCGTGGATACTGAAACCTGCACTGGTTGTTCACCCTGAGCATCAATCAAATACTGTTGAGCAGCCAAAGCAACAACAAAACCTGAATCCTCTAAATCCTTCAGATTAAGAACCTCAACGGCTATTGTATCCTGATAGTTCCCGTTGTTAACTGCAACAAATGTCAAAAAGAACTCTTTACCAGGTCCAACACGCTGGAAAGGTTGTGCCGCCTGAACTGATAAACGAGCATACTGCTCAATAATGACGGCAAACCCTGCGTTCTTGTTAACCGAGTTGAGCTGAGTATTGGATTCGCGGCCTGAAGCTAAAGCCGTTACTTGAACATTTTTGTATGAAGACTGTGTCAAAGCCAGAGCACAAATCGGCACTGTGATACTACCGCCTGATCCAAGCGTGACAGAGACTGCTCCAGGTGAAATAGTCACACCACCTCCACTAATTGAAACATCGACGTCAATTGCGGCTTGTCCTTCATTGGAAACGACCATTTCGGTACATCCTACTCCACTAGCACCTGGTCTTACGTCAAGATTAACCTGTCCATCGGTGAAACTAATAGAATACGCAACAACGGCCTGAGCTTCGGCCGCTGGGGTGAACATTAACAATGTAGTTCCCAACATCAGGGTAGCCAGTATTACAGCTTTCGAAATTTTAGTCGTCATATTTTACTCCAGAGGGTGCCTTGACTATCAAACACCGAATTTGCACTTTAGGTCACCCATAAAAAGGATTCGCTGAAACTGACAATACAAAAAAAGGTCATTCTGAAGAAATCTTGTCCTTCAATTGCTGATAAGACGGCTCTACCAGCAGAGAACCATCCTCGAATTGGATTACGGGTATCTTTCGGACACCATCGTTTAATTCAATGGCAATCCTAGTGGCTTCTGAATCATCTTCCATATTGATAAATTCATAATCCGTTCCCAGCTCGTGAAAAACTTGTTTGGCTATGATACAGTCCTTACAAGTTGAAGTTCCGTACATCTTAATGTTTGACATCACTTATCCTCCATGTAGGTGGCCACATCTGGGCATGAACATATTAGGTTTCGGTCACCCCAAGCATTGTCAATTCTACCAACTGGCGGCCAGAACTTGTGTTCTTTCAAATAATTAATTGGATAGGCAGCCAATTTTCTTGAATATGGGTGTGCCCAATTATCTCCTGCAATCTCAATCGCAGTGTGGGGAGCACCATGCAAGGGATTATCAACATTATCAATTGAGATATCATCTATCTCTGATTTTATTGATATCATGGCATTGCAAAAGCGATCCAACTCCATTTTGGACTCTGATTCTGTGGGTTCAACCATAAGAGTATTGGGAACTGGCCAGGACATTGTTGGTGCATGATATCCATAATCGATTAATCTCTTAGCAATATCATCGATGACTAATCCTGCTTTGGACAATATTTCACGTGTATCAAATATACATTCGTGTGCTACATTCCCGGACTTTCCGGTGTATAGAATCTTGTAATGTTTGGAAAGTTTCTTGGCAACATAATTAGCATTCAGAATAGCAACTTGCGTGGCCTCCTTGAGGCCCTCTGGACCCATCATGGCAATGTAAGCCCAAGAAATTGGAAGGATACTGGCGCTGCCCCAATTTGTTGCTGATACTGGACCGATGGTACTGTTAGGACATACCGGATCTGCTGGAAGAAAATCAATTAAATGAGAAGCAACACCGATTGGACCCATACCTGGACCTCCACCTCCATGAGGAATACAGAATGTCTTGTGCAGATTAAGATGGCAAACGTCGGCACCTGTTTCCTTAGGTTTACAAAGACCCACCATGGCATTCATGTTAGCACCATCCATGTAGACCTGCCCACCATGAGAATGGACTGCTGAGCAAACTTCCTTGATCGTTTCCTCAAAAACACCGTGTGTGGATGGATAAGTAATCATGATGGCTGCCAATTCTGAGGAATGTGTCTCAACCTTTGAACGCAAATCTCCCATATCTATATTGCCACGGTCATCACAGCTTATTCCAATCACTTTCATACCAACCATAACTGCAGAGGCCGGGTTGGTCCCATGGGCTGAAGTTGGAATCAGGCAGACGTTGCGGTGTGGCTCATTTCGAGAATTATGATAGCCTCGTATTGCAAGCATGCCTGCATACTCACCCTGGCTGCCTGCATTTGGTTGCAATGAAATACCTTCAAATCCTGTGATTTCAGATAACCAAGATTCAAGCTCCTTGAACAGTTCCAAGTAGCCCGTGACCTGAGCAAAAGGGGCATATGGGTGTATATCCGAAAATTCGGGCCAAGTCACGGCCTCCATCTCAGCAACGGCGTTTAGCTTCATAGTGCATGAACCAAGAGGAATCATACTCATGTTCAAAGCAAGATCTTTGGATTCGAGTCTGTGAATGTACCGCAACATTTCAGTTTCAGAGTGATAAGTATTGAAAACGGGATGTGTAAGGTAATCTGATCTCCTAACAAGAGAAGAGGGGGTGCTACTGTCCACAGGTTCTACCCATTCTACCTCAAAGAAATCAATTAATTTCCCTATATCTGAATTAGTCGCTGTTTCATCGATTGAAATGCCTATGGAATCACCATAATCCCAGAAATTAAACTTCTTTTTGAGAGCTTTTTCTATAACCTTTTTGTCCTTTTTTGCCACTTTGATTGTATCAAAGAATGATTTGGAATTGACTGTGTAGCCTCCCGAAACGAGACTGGAATGGAGAACCGAAGTCAGATAATTTACTCTTTCTGCTATCTGCTTGAGCTTATTGGGCCCATGGTAAACTGCATACATAGAAGCCATTATTGCTAATAGAACTTGAGCTGTACAAATGTTACTGGTCGCATGATCCCTTCGAATATGCTGTTCCCTAGTCTGCATAGCCAATCTCAGAGCTGGATTACCATGAACATCCTGTGAGACTCCGACAAGGCGACCAGGTAGGTGCCGTTTGAATTTTTCTTTGGTGGCTATGAAAGCTGCATGAGGCCCTCCAAAACCCATTGGAACTCCAAATCTTTGGGAATTGCCTATTACTATGTCTGCACCCCATTCACCAGGTGGCTTGATTAAACACAGAGAAAGGAGGTCCGCAGCGACGATAACCACCGATCCCGAGGTCTGCGCTTTCTCCATCATCTTTGAATTTACACTTACTACTCCTTCAGCAGAGGGATACTGAATTAAAACTCCGAAAACGTTTTCATCAAATCTAAAAGTAGAGGTTTTGTCTACGATTACCTTCAGGTTCAGTGGTTCGGCCCTAGTTTTAACCACATTAATTGTCTGAGGATTCACGTCATCGGATACGAGAAAAACGTGTTTTTTCCCTCGTGCCAGATTACAAGCCATACTCATAGCCTCAGCCGCAGCTGTTGCCTCATCGAGAAGAGATGAATTGGCAATCTCCATTCCCGTCAAATCACAGATCATGGTCTGAAAATTGAGAAGGGCTTCCAGTCTGCCTTGAGCTAGCTCTGACTGATAAGGTGTATATTGAGTATACCAACCGGGATTTTCCAAAATATTTCGTTTGATAACTCCAGGAGTGATGGTTCCATAATATCCATGGCCCAGATAATTCTTGAAAATCTTATTTTTAGAAGCTATTGATTTCAACTTTGAAATAACTTCGGATTCGGATAAGGGTTCCGGAATGTTCATCGTTTCTGTATGAAGAATTGAATCCGGTACTATCGAACTTGAGAAGTCAGACAGGTTGCTATGGCCTAACTCTTTCAGCATTGACTGGATGTCTGCTGGTGCAGGCCCAATGTGCCGGCGGACAAATCTGTCTGGATGGGTGTATGATTCAGCCATGAATAAATATTGGACATCACTGCGAAAGGTGATTATGAGTGTTTCGTGTAAAGGTACCGTTCTATTTATTTGCCCACCCCTAGTTAGACAAATCCATGGCACGAAATGCCACAAGGCTTTTCACCGTGGAAGAGGCAAATGGCCTCCTGACCACTATTTCCCCTATATTGAACAGACTCTCTGAGCATTCTGTAAAACAGGAAATGTTAGAAGAACAACTTGAGGAAATAATGGAAGAGGTTAGAGATGATTATAGGGCTGCATTAAGGCCTGGATGGGAGGAACTCCAAATTGAACTTGAAGAAAACATCAATCACATCAACAACTTAAATGTGGAATTAGGGTATTTGGGTATAGAAATTGACGATCCCAGTCTAGGAGTTGTGAATTTTAATTCTCTAAGAGGTATTGAGACTGTTTTTCTATCTTACAGACTGGGAGAAGAAACTGTTGAACATTGGCACCACTTGGATGAAGACTTTGATTGTCGAAAGAGGATGCAAAAGGAATTAGATATCATAAAGCAGTAGAACTCTTTTGAAGAGGGGGGATTAGGGTTCCGTATGTTCAAAGCGAAGAAGATAACTGTGTTCATGCCTACTGATGGTGAAACGCAAGTATTTGAGAACGTTGAATTTCAATCCAATCCAGAAGTAAATCTATTATCTATATTTACCAGAAAAGGCAAAGACTCTACTATGTTCTCAGGATTAAGCTTCCAGATAGAGATGCATGAGGATGATAGCAAGGAAGCGTATGAAATGGGCCAGAAAGCACATTCCATGTCAAAAGAGCAGATGAAAACGATGTTAGAAAGGGAAACTGGCCCCACAGATAGGTTCAGCTCTTCTTTTGGTTAAATGACAAAAATAAAACTGGTTGTTTTCGATATGGATGGAACGCTGCTGCAAGCACGTTCATGTTGGAATCATATCCATCAACATTTTGGAATAGACAATAAGGAAATGCTAAAGATGTATATGGAACACAAAATAAACGATCAGGAATTTGCTGAGTCTGACATCCAGTTGTGGGAACAAAGTAGTGATGTCCACATCAATGAAGCATACATCAATTCGATATTAGATGAAATCAAACCTATAGATGGTGCTGAAGATCTAATTCAGTCTTTACACCTGAAAGGAATTCAAACGGTAATTTTGTCTGGGGGAATTAAATATCTGGCCGTTAAATGGGCAGAAAAATGGAATATGAAGGAAGCGATTGCTAATCACTTAATAGATGATGAAAATGGTAATCTACAAGTAGTTATTGAATCAAGTGGACATGCTAAAGGGCCCATTATGGATGCTTTGCTAGAAAGATTGAATGTCTCAAAGGATGAAGTCGCAGCAGTCGGAGATACAGTTGTTGATATCCCGCTCTTTGAAAGGGCAGGATTGGGGATTGCCGTTAATACAAATGATCAAAGGGTAATTGACGAAGCCGATTATCATCTAAAAGAAAAGAACCTTAGGAAGCTGATTTCGATAATTACTAGTTGGTAAAAAACTAATTATACAAAGGACTACTGCCACACTGTGTCATTAGGCAGATTCTCAATGCTTTTGCCAGTTTTCATCATCTCTATGATTTGTCTTGGTGGGGTGAAAGCAGAAGACCCCGAAATAGACATATCTGTTATTAAATATACTAACGATTTTGAAAATGGAGAAGCAGTTAATATTGTTCCCAGTGGGAAAAACGAATCTACGGAATACAGTTTTAGAATCTTTGATGATGATGACGATTTTCCCGATGACTGGGAGGAGCAGTCATTTGATGACAGTGATTGGGATGTAGGAAGTGCGCCCTTTGGCAACAAGGCGAATGAAGGAGTGGAACCAGGGACAATATGGCAATCTGAGCCTACGAGTGGGAGCGACGGAGATAAGGATTACATCATAATACGAAAAAATTTTACAATTGATGATGGAGCGGCTATACTAGGTGGAAAAATCAAGTCTGCATATACTAATTATTATGCAGTATATTTGAATGGCCAACAGATTCAGAATTGTCTGAGTTACAGCGGAGGGTGCTATGAAGGTGAAGCTGAATACTGGAACAAGGAAATCAGTATCGATGTGGATATTTTCATTGAGGGTAACAACACACTTGTTTTAGTAGGAAGAGATAGTCTTTGGAATGGTGGTGACAATACAACCTGGTTGGATTGTGAACTGGACTTGAAGGTGCAGTCTTGGAAAGAGAATCCTATTGTTCTTGGTGATGATCTGGTACTTGGAATTGATTTCTTCAACAATGAAGAAAATAATGTGACCAATTTGGACGTGATTCTGGAAATAGAAGGGGCTGGATTTGCGAATCAGACAATTGAAATAGAAACCAATAAAACTTTTGAGTGGAGAGTTGAATGGACTCCTGATAGACTAGGTGAATTCAACGTAACGGCAAAGGTTCTGAATAAAAGCCTAACAAGATTCATACATGTGGGATATTACGCCTACAATTTTTCAGTGGATAACAATTATCTTGTGGGCAACACTAGCGAGCTCTTAACTTACAATATAACCATATCCAACGAAGGTGACGTGAACGATAATTACACTTTCCAATTATTTGGGGTGCCTGTGGCTGATGACTGGGATGTAGAATTCGTCCCAAACATCATTAATCTCGCTCCGGGTGAAACTGCCACAGTTAAGCTTGAAATAACACCTGATAACGGAACCTTTTCGGGAGTTTACGAATTAACACTGACTGCGCGTTCACAATACCATGGCGAAATAGCGGATATGATCGTTCAAAGCGGACGTGACAATGAAACAGAGTGGAAATGGGTAAATTCAACAGGAAGCAGGCTCTACGAAGCTGATAACACGACCTGGACCGAGATTGATTTTGAACCTGATTCAAATTGGACGTTAGCCCCTGCTCCGTTTGGAGACGATGATCTAGGTGGTGTTGACTACAATACTGAATGGGCAGGAAACAATTATGCGTATTTCAGACACATTTTTTACATCGAGGACCTGAGTGATTACGAAAATGACACTCTCAGCCTGAATATGGCTGCGAATAACTATGGGACATACTATCTCAACGGAGAAGAAATATTCGATGATTTGGGATGGGGAAGTGGTCACTATGCCCAGTATTGGAATGAAGAGATTAAATTCAACTCAAGTCTATTGAAGGAAGGAAAGAATGTTTTGGCATCCGTGGTCAGAGAAACTGGCAATACACAGTGGTTTGATGAAGAACTGGTAAGTGTAACTCCTAAATCCTCAGCTTGGGGATTCCAACCTGATTATCTCTCCCTCAAACTTGAAGTGCTGCCTGTGTATGCTTTCGAATTAGTAGCCCCTATTTCTGACAAGGCCGTATCTGAAGATGAAGCATGGGATGATGATGAATGGTGTTGTGGGTATGCAAATTGGACGTATGAATTCGATATATGGGCCTACAATAGAGGTAACATAGGGGATTCATATGAAATTAATGTAACTCTGAATGATACTGTAAACTTCTCAATCGTAGATTTTGACTCAATAATACACGCCGACTTTGATGAAGAAGTGACGATCGGTCTCACCATTGTTCTGAATCCATCAGTGACTGAGTTCTCAGTTGGCGAATTCAATGTTTCCGTAACTTCGATGAACTCGACTGATGAAATCAGTTTGTGGACGGTGGTCAAAGCTAGATTGTATGTCATTCAGGACACTTTACCACCAGGAACCTATGCTCAAACTCCTAGTTTGGTCAATAGTTCCTCATTTGTTGTTGAGTGGTACGTTGAGGATTGGTACAAAGACAATGAGATTCTAGGTAATGACACCAAATATTTCATTATAGAATATATGACGGACAACGGAACCGACGGCCAAACATGGGGCGAATGGACTGTGTGGGGAAATTTCTCATCAGAACTGGAATCGGGAATTTTTACATATGGTTTCGATGGATATCGTTATCGTTTCCGGTCAGTAGGAGGAGATGACGCAGGGTTAATTGAGAACAAGGAAGACAGATATGATACCGAAACTCGTGTTGACCTAACTGCTCCTTATGCAGTACTCGAATTGAGAATGGAGGGTAATGTAACCAACATAAACTACATTGAACTTGAATGGGCAGTTTCCACTCAGAATGGCACCCCAGAGATAATCACTGGCTACGATGCTCAATATCGGTTCAATGGAGGGGACTGGGCGACTTTTGAAGAAGACACGTTAGCGAAGTGGGCTGGGTTCAATGCTATGGTTGACGGGGTCTACGAATTTAGAGTTATCACTTCAGATGAGGCGGGCAACAAAGGTATCTCCGAAATAAGTCGCAATATAACGGTAGATACAAAGGCACCAGACACAAAGTTGGTTGAATTACCAGAGTTGACGGATTTAGAGCAAATTACCATTAATTTAACACAAATTGAGGATGCTGTAAACTTTACATTGTACTATTCTGTTGTTCGAGAGGGGCAAGAGATTCTCCCTGTGGAATGGGATTTATATGGTAATTATCTGATAACCGATCTACCTATATTGGTAAGTGTAGACAATCAATTTCATTACTATTTCAAGGTAATCGCTTATGATTTAGCAGATAACCACTTTGTGAACGATAGTTACGAAGATATTATAGTTGATCGAGATTCCCCAATGAAAATTCGAAATCTGGAAATAACCAAGGGAAATCTAGTCGAGAATGGAACGGTTGATGTTATTCTCTCGTTCATGTCCTCACAGTCTCAGGATCTTGTTGGATACCGAATCTATCGTTCTACGAATCAAAGTGAGACTGGTGAAATAATTGATAATATGGAATCTGAGGCACTGTATCTTTCCTATCGTGACGTGAAAGTGAGTTTAGGAGCGACTTACTATTATTCGGTGATGGCTGTCGATCGCATGGGCTTCGAATCAGAGGCCGAAGTTGGATTCATAGATCTTGTGGTTGAAGAAGAACCTGTTGTCAAGGATGATGAAGGTGAAGGTCAGGATATCGCCGGATACATGGGTGCTGGGCTACTGGTACTTTTAGCAGCTGGCGTTTTAGGCGGAGGATATTACTTCTTCGGCATGAGTAGTCCAAGGAATATCGTCACCGCGGTTAGTGAAGTTGTAGAAGAAGGAACCTCCAATTTCACTGAGGTTGATGGCGAATTATTGTGCGGTGCGTGTGGTGCGATGTTTGAGTTGACTGATGAAAGAAGTTGCCCCTCTTGCGGGGTTTTCGACGATTAGAAGAAAACTTCAATAAAAGACTCCAAATAGACTAGAGCATGGCCAACATCCTAGTAGAGAAAAAGGGCAAGATTGGTATCATTACTGTAAACCGTCCTGAACAGCTGAATAGTATGAACTCTGCCACACGCAGTGAAATGGCTCGATCTTTCGAGGATATGGAAACTGATTCAGGTGTTTCTGTTGTGATTCTAACTGGTGCCTCTGGTAAGGCATTCATTGCAGGAGCTGACATCAAAGAATTCGCAGAAATGGACTTACGGACAAGAGAGGAAATGAATGAAGATTGGAGAGTAAACAAAGTCATATCTGAAATGACAAAACCTGTAATTGCTATGATTAATGGATTCTGTCTAGGAGGGGGGTTGGAAATAGCCATGGCCTGCGACCTCCGAATTTCTAGCGAAAAATCTAAATTAGGACAACCGGAAATAAATATTGGAATTATTCCTGGTGCGGGCGGTACTCAAAGATTAACCAGATTGATTGGAGAAGGGCGGGCAATGGAAATGATACTTACCGGAAGAATGATAACTGCTGAGGAAGCTCACCAATACGGCATTGTAAATTTCATATTTGATTCGGATGAATTAGAGACAAAGACGCTAGAAATCGCAAATACTATAGCTAATAAATCTCCATATGCTATTGAGAGGGCTAAAAAATGTGTGAGGGTAGTAGCCAAGATGTCGTTAGACAAGGGATTAGAATATGAACAGGATATGTTTATCGAATGTTTTAAATCTGAAGACGGAAAGGAAGGAATAACTGCATTTATTGAAAAGAGAAAAGCCAATTTTAAGGGAAAATGAGAGGCTGTCTTGAAATTGTCTGATAAAACAAAATTTGTAATTTCCGTTTTGAATGAACTCTATCCTGAGCCTGAGATTCCTCTGGAACACGAGAATAATTTCACTTTTCTTGTCGCCGTTATGTTAAGTGCACAAAGTACAGATAAGAAAGTAAATCAGATAACTCCAAAATTGTTTGCAAAGGCAAACACCCCTGAAAAGATGGATAAATTGAGTGAGAAGGAGATAAGGACTTTAATCCGAGAAATCGGATTGGCTCCAACTAAATCAAAGAACATAAAAAAAACCTGTATACAATTGTTAGAGAAACACGGTGGTGAGATTCCAGATAATTTTGAAGAGTTGGAGGAACTGGCAGGAGTTGGTCATAAGACTGCATCTGTGATAATGGCCCAGACCTTCAATGTTCCTGCCTTTCCGGTTGATACACATATTCATCGTCTAGCCTTCAGATGGGGGTTGTCAAATGGCAAAAATGTGCAAACGACTGAGAAGAATCTGAAATCTAGCTTCAAAAAGAAGGACTGGAACAGATTGCATTTACAGATGATATTCTACGGAAGAGAACATTGTCAGGCCAGAAAAAGAATCTGTGAATGTCGGATTTGTGAAGGAATAAGGAATTCGTAGATACCTATATGGGCCCTTTACAGAATATGCGCTGATGACCAAATGGGATGTTAGATTTTTAGAACTTGCAAAACAAATTGCGTCATGGAGTAAGGACCCCTCGACTCAGGTCGGGTGTGTCGTTGTAGGGCCCGATCGTGAGATAAGGAGCACAGGCTTCAATGGGCTACCTAGAGGTATTGAAGACAGTGAAGAGAGATTGAACAATCGAGAAATGAAATATCCTCTCATATGCCACGCCGAGGAAAATGCAATAATGCATGCCGCACGAATTGGAATGTCGCTCAAGGAATGTACTGCATACATTACTTGGCCGCCATGTACCAGATGTGCCAGATCCCTGATACAAGCAGGAATATCCCAGATAGTGTACCCTGAAAAAATTGAAATACCTGAAAGATGGGCTTCTGACTTTGATCTTTCCCTAAAAATGTTCAAAGAAGCTGGTATTCAAACCAGAAGCGCTTGAAAAAACCTGAAAAAGACGATTACTCGTCTTCGTTTCCTTCCTGTTTACTTAGAAGTTCCTGAATGTTCTTTAGGTGTTCAACTCCAGTATCGGATTGGATATTCTCTGTTATCAAATCACGAACCTTGGACGGTTGAGGTACGCCATACAGGCAATCATGAGGATTATGTCTAATTCGTTTGGATGAAGTACGTGAACCGCCAAGCAATCCTATCCCCAGACCCTTCACCTCAGCTCCTGAACCAGCAATAACCATAGATTCATCCGATCCTGTACCCAGTCCAGAACCTGTCAAGGGTAAAACAGTGCCGTAGCCCAGCATGGTCCCAACTATACCCTGTTCCATCTTTATGTCTTCGATATGATTATAACGCACCTGGCGCTCGCTGCGATTCATCAAGAAGTTACCCTGAATAACTATTCGATTATCTGTAAGATAATAAGTAAAAGAACGGCGATAAGCATCAACGGAAAATAGACCTATCAGACCAACTACAGCAGTAACTCCCGGAATGAACCAAAGCCCAAAGGCCTCCGTGTCTTCCATCTTCCACTTGTGATAAGAAAGCACGACGATGCCCAGAATCGCTAGGCCTGAATATAGACGAAATATACTCTGGCCCCCGGCATCCATAAAGAAATATCTAGCTATGAAACCAACGACAAATAGAGCCAATGACCAGATTATAGCACCAGCCAAGACCTCATTCACAAAGGGAATTTCAATTATTATATCATAGAAACGGAAATCTTGAAACGTATGAGAATCAAAGAAATCGTGTATCACGTAGGCCCAGACGAGAAGAAAAAAGAAAATAATGTACAAGTGGAAAAAGGAAAAGAAATGCGGCTTCAATTGCATTTTCATCTCTTCCCCTCTAAGAAGAGTTATTCCAGACATGCCGCTCCAGTAAGTAGGGTAATTAAAACGTTTACACAACCACTCTAACATTTATGTATGGACACTTAATTCTAGCAATGAGTTGTATGGTTGTCAGGAAGATTGTTCGAAAGAAAAAGAAAAACGAAACGGAAGATGCCCTGAACAAAGTGATGGGTAGTAAGGAACTTGAGGTGGCGGCCGTGATATTGAGAGAATTAGCAGAAAGAAAAGAACGGAAAAGCAAAATTGAAAATAAGGAAAAACAATTGAAGAAAACTCCTCTAAGAAAACCCAAAGAACCTGAATCAGGCACCAAACCCGAAAATGACAAAATCAAGAGACTCAAAGAGCTGGCTGAATTAAATAAGATGGGAATCCTCACCACCGCAGAATTTGAGAAATTGAAAGCGGACCTAATCAACTAGTCGCTTTTTCAGCAGACGTAACCACATAGACTCCAAGAAGTACTATTATCCCACCAATAAAGACACCTAGACTAGGTAGTTCATCGAAAATCAACCAACCTAGGACTCCTGAACCTACTGGTTCAGATAAGAGACTTATGGACACCACATATGCTGGTAGGTACCCGAGGGCCCAATTCTGCATAGTATGGCCCAGCAAGGTTGGAATCAACGCCATAAGAATGAACAACTGAATCTCCGCTATTGGTAAAGATTTATACTCCAGATCCTGAACAATGACAACTGACCACATGGTCAACGCGCTGAAGAAGTAAACCACAAGGGCATACGTCGGCAAGCTGATTTCCTTTCGCAACCTGCGTCCCCCAAGGTAATACAATCCTGCCAGGATTCCTGATATGAAAGCTAGTATATTCCCCTGGAAATTGCCAGGGTCTTCCACTAAATCACCCCAGAAAAGAACAACTATCCCGAACAAAGCTACAATCGTACCGTAAATCGCCTTCTGATTTAGACGTTCGCCAAGTATCAACCAGCCAATAATTGCAACGTATACAATATGGCAGGTTCCAAGAAGGACCGAGGCAGCTATAGAAGTGGCCTTGACCGAGGAAATAAAGAATCCGAAGTGACCGCCCAGGAGTATACCTGTGACTGCCATTTCCATGATTTTGGAACGCGGAATAGATAGAAGCTCGCCGCCTCTGTCCTTAAACAGAAAAGGAACAAAAAAAAGTGTGGCAAATGACTGGCGGTATGAACCAATAACTAAGGAATCACTATTACTCAGCCTTATTAGAATTGCAGAAGTGGAAATAGCAATCATCCCGATAACCAATGCAAAGTAAGGCAATCTGGAGTCTACTCGGTCAGCCATAGCAATAACACCTGTAAACATCCAATGATGAAACCTAGAACTGCACCTAATCTTTCTATATGCTTCAACTCTTTTTTAGATACTTCCGTGACAATTTCCTCGATTCGTTCATCATCCAGAGAACTAAGTTTTTCCTCCATGAGTCGAACGATATCCAGATTTCCAGAAACATGATCGCCCATATTACCAAGAAAATCATCGATAGAGTCTTCAACCTGACTGGAAACTATTGATTGAGCTGTGCTTACTATCGTATCATGCAACATACCAAATGGAGGAGAACTTTTCAAGTCCAGAGATTCAATCTTCTTTTCGACAATTGAATTGACCTGAGATAAGGCAATCCCCTTGATATCCAATTCATTCATTGCTTTGACCAGATCTTCCGAGGAAAGTAACTCATCCGATATGGTTTTGGCTATGGTACCTGAGAGGTCATTACGTCGACTTGGGATTAATCCCTGTATCTTGTATCTACCAACGCCGAACGGCTTGCGTGGTTTGAAAAGCATCTTTAAAGCCAGCCAGTTCGTTCCCCATCCAATCAACATACCTAAGACTGGAAGAATCGCATATCTCCAATTTTCTATTAACAGGTCAATGATTGTCACTGCCCAATCATAATAAGGGGCTTAATCTTCTTAACGCATCAGGGAAACTGGAGTGGTAAGATGCCTTCTTGCTGAAGCCGGAGGCTCATACCAGCCAATTTCCAGATCTGGAGTGGCCTCTATCATTTCAGGCCTATCATATTTCTTACCACATGCTTTACAGCGGTAACGCATGCCCTTACCTGAAGAATGAGTCCTTCTGCCGCAGTCACAGACAGGATTAGCTGACTTTGAGAAACGTTTTGCCAATTCCAGAATCCGAATCTTTTCTAGATTGATAGTATCGTTCTTGAAACTGCCGCAAATAATCAGTATGTCTCCAACTTCAAGACTATCAATTGCATGCCTGAAGGTCTTACTTGGTTCAAATGCAGCACATTTGACCGTAGCCCCTTGGCTGTCACTGACCTTGAAGAAACGGTGACCTCCTTTTATCACATTGGGCTTCGAAGAGACCTCAACTTCGAGCCAGACACTGTCTCCATCCGAAATATCTGTAATCTCCATCGTCCGAAGATGATCGTCGGTGGCCTGATTTGTTTTGTATAAAATCCAGCGAAGTGGTTTTTCGGGACCCAGATTATCAAAATTATCAATCAGTGTCTTGTGCTCTGTACCTCGGAAACCCCAAAGGACAGGGCATGGTGAATTTGGAACCATTGCGACCTTTCCGTCGAAATCATGACATGAGAATACTCCATCGAGATGTCCAATTTCATGGATGCTGGATGCTGAGATGTCTCTTTTGGAACCCCACTTTTCCTTTTCACGGTATCCTATCAATTCCCAAGTATGGGAAATGCTGTTGGACTTACTTGAACTACCTGTCCAAGCGATAGAACAAGCTGCACCATAGATGCCTCGTGAACCGCGGTACCCCTGACTGATTGCACCTTTGATGGCATCAGATAGGATTTCCTCTGTGACTATGTTGGTTACTCCCTGCCAATACAAACCTTCGGGTAAAAATACATCTGAAATCACGATTCCAGGTTGGGAATCTGGCATGGAACCATTCATTACCAATGCGGATATCCTCTCAAGCATTGCATGCTTGTCGTATTCCATATCTCTACCTGTAGTATACATGTAAATTTTTTCTTTCCCGAATTCGCCTACAAGCGTCTTTGAGCCAACGCCTTTTCCAAACGTCAGGCCAACCGCTGCATTACCTCTGGTCTTCCATGGTACATTCGGATTAAGGCGTACGAGGCGAGGAGGTCCAATAAGATCAAACTCCGATAATTCAGATATAATCTCGGTTGCCAACCAAGTTGTGCACCCTCCCTTTATGGAATCTGTGTCATCAATACCGATATGTAACATTCAAACTTATTCGAAAGAGAATACTCCTTGGGCCCAAGAGGGGATTGGTCTGACTTCAGACAGGGTTGCTAATTTAATATTGAAATTGGTGGTCGCACCTGCGGGAATGTATGGATACTCACCCGTCAAACTGTATACCAGAATATCCATTTGACCTCTTTGATGAAGCTGCCTTAAAAGCCTGACAATATCAATTGAAAAATCATTATTAACTGATTCAACTTCCTGTGACCAGTCTATTCCTATGATAGTATCTTCAGCATATGACAATGCTGCATCCAGTTCATCGAATCCTCTCAGATTTCTTAATGGGAGAACAACTGTCCCTCGATCGGCCATAATCAAATCAATAATATCCTCTCCCCATTTCAAGCCACAATCCAGATATGTCTCTTTGGGACTAAAAGGCAAGGGAAAAGGGTCCGGTCGGTTCTTGATTATTCCCCTCATATCCCAGATTAGCGTTGGATCTGGAGTCTCAGAAAATGATAATTCTGATTCTGTAGTCTGGAAATTAAAACCATTGGAATCCCAAATTGGCTTAACCAATTTTCCCTGATTGTAAGCTAATGCTGACCAAGCCATGAAACGTGAAGCGAATGCATAGATTTAGACTTTGCTAAAGATCAAGTATGACTTTAATTTTAGAAGGTGGGCCCGAAATTACTTCCAGAAGATGATAAGATACTGCTTTGATTTCAACACCATAACCGTGCACAGATTGATTGTAAGTGTCTCCAAATAAGGTCCCCTTCAGAACGAAGGGAGGACCGACTTTGATTTCTACTTTCGCGGAACCAACTAAAAAATCTTCCGTATCAAAAAGAAAAATCAAGTCTGAAACAAATTTCACCAAGAGGGAATCCAGTTCTGTAGACTCCAGTTCAATAACATGAGAATGCTTAGACTGAGGTAAATTACCACCCGTGACAATCTCTGTAAAGGCTAAGCTGACCTCATGAAATGCCTCCGGAAGTGAAACTGCCTCCACCTCAATACCTGCGTCTGCTGTGTGCTCAGTAATCTTGCGCAATTTACTCGCAGAAAGGTTGCTTAATAATAATGGTAGCGGGGGATGGATTTGAACCATCGATCTCCGGGTTATGAGCCCGACGGGATTTCCTAGCTACCCCACCCCGCTACTGGTCAAACTACGGAGAAACGAAGCCCCGAAGTAATCTATTGTACAAAAAAGCCAGATATAAAAACTTGTTAACTGGATAAGCCATAAATATATCGGACAACAAACTGCCCTTGTGTTAGAACAACTGACAATACTGAATAACGGATTACTGATACTGGTATTACTATTGGCATCCTTGATTTGCTCAGTCATTGTGACTCTGTCCAATCCAAAAGTTTCAAAGTTGCTATGGAGCATCAGATGGACAGTTTTAGCTCTATTGTATCCGCAGAGATACGTTCATCCGAATTACGAAAACGTCATACCCTTTGGGTTGCCAAACGATTCACCGATACTGATCGTTGGTGGTGTTTGCCTTTTCCTCTTCTACGACTTGATCACTGGTACGAAGAGAGGGAGGCAGGTCAGAAGGAAATTCAAAATCCTTCCACAATTGATACCGATAGATGATTATTATGAGGTGGAAATTGAGGAAGCTGAGGATATAGATGGGAGTAGCAGGCAGTTAAAAGGAGAAATAATTCAAAATGAACATGATGTTCTACAAAGCTTATTAGGTCAGGATACACCAGAAGAACTAAACCAATTCAGTGAAACTGAAGCAACTGTACTTGTAGATGAAGAAGAGACAATGCCATTGTCCAATCAGAATTTTCCAGACATTAAGGGAAGGGTTGAAAACGCTGTAGATAATCTGGAATTTTGTGAATCCTGCAGCAAACCGGTCAAAAAAGAGTGGAAAGCATGTCCTTTCTGCGGGGAATTTCTTGAGATATACGAAAACGATGACTAATGTTTTCTACGATAAATAATAGATAAAGTCATCAGAACCGAAAACGTAATTATTGAACTGGGGCCAATCAAGAGAGGGTCGTCTTCATCATTATCACTACTGGTGGTAGTCTTTTCACTGACAAATATAGGCAAACTAAGGGAGTTGTCTGCTCTGTTACTATTCAATTCATCAACCTCTTGTTCAAAATCCACGAAAATTTTTAGGGTTGAGGACCCTGGGGATGGGTTCTCCCAATTCAATATAACTGGTTCTACGCCAAAACCACTGATTCCCTGTGAAACCCTATATTCATCTATAACTAGTTGCCCGAGATACAATTTGACACCGAACGGTCCTGTGGCCTTTCCACCATTGTTGTGTATATTGATTTGAAGCTGGATTGGTTCAGCAGAATTCAGATCCTCTGCTGTCAGAATCGTCTGAGGTTTACCATTAATCAGAACGTCATCTACACTGACTGACAAATCTGTAATCCGATCTAATGGAATTTCCATGAAAAGGTCGAAAGAAAGTGAAGCTGAGCCATCTCCTGGAGATATAGAATCTGCTGTTAAAAGAAAACCAACAGGATCACCTAAACTACCCTCATAATTGAGGGGTCTGAGTACAATCTCTACCTTCTCCGTTCCCGACTTGTCAACTGTGAGTGCAGCTATTTCATTACCACCTATTTCTACCCTGACGGTCCAATCGCTACGCGCTGTAGTGGCATCAAGTTTGTAGGTGTCCTTGTCACTACCTGTATTTCTGATATTCACGCTGAATCTATAATAACCATCTATGTCGAGATTCTCTGGATCAATTCTTATCTCATCCGGCGGTGAAACAAATGCAACGCCATAGATCCTGACTGTAGTCTCCAGCCTGACTTCCTCATTTACGTTTGAGTCTCCTGAGGATGTAACAATGACTGTAACTCGTTCATCACTCCCGCCAGATGCTGAGACAGGCGCCTCAACTCTGACTTGTACGTAACCAAACAGTCCTTCAGGGAGGTCTAATGTTGATTGAGAAAGAACATTGGCTTCCCATCCGGAGGGTAAATCCGAATCGTCCAATTCAATTTCAAAGATGTCTCGTGTATTACCTCGATTGTGTACTATGAATTCATAATCGACCTTGCCACCTTTGGGAAGTTGGCCATCGCTACTATAACCTTCACCAAATTCAATTTCAAGGCCATATTCATCAACAACCAGCTCATACGAGATTTGGGCAGACCATTCATTGCCCCAAATGTCCTTGATGGACGCCTCAATACTGTAAGCTCCTGAAACAACCCCTTGATCTTCCTGATACCACCAAGTACCTTCGATGTATTTTGCATAAGTATGTTTATCCTTGGCTATAACTGAATCTTTGAAAGTACCGCCACCCGCAATTCCCTGAACCACTATAGAAACGCTAGATATATCTAGATTATCTGCGCCAAGCGCATTGGTAGCGTTAACCTTGATGAACAACGAGTCTCCACCCACTTCGTCGACCCTGTCGTTACTGAAGTAGCCTGTATAGTCATCTGCTATATCCACATGTCTAAAATTTATTGTCAAAGAAGAGTCAAAATCAGGACTATCTCCTTTTATCCAAGCTGTGTTGTTTTCAGTATCAGGAGCCCATCGTATACTAGTCTCAAGCTTCATTCCAAATGTAGTATAAGGTGGCACACCATTTGGAAACTCACTTTTGTCCAGACTTGAACTTACTAACTCAACCGTATAATTTTCATTCAAGAGTGTGCCAAATGGGGCTGACTTTCCAACTTCATCAATAGATATATTCGTCATTCGTGTTTCTGCAGGATCAACTGAAACATCAATCCATGATATGAACAACGTTGTTCTGAAATTTATTTCTTGAACATTTGTAGATTCAACCCAAATTACGTAACTATATGAGTCCCCTAAATCAAGAGGGCCACCCATATTTAATTCCCAAGTTGCCAAGGGGTAATACTCACTTTGAACTGGAGGATCATTTTGTGCCACCCAATGTTTCGGTTTACTCGACATGGGTTCTTCTGTGACAAGACCGCAATTTTCGCCAACACAATCCCTTGATATATAAAATTCAACATCTGCGAAATCACTTCCTCGTGATTCGGCCTCTGATGGTATTGAAACTACCAAAAAAGCGAATACGGCAAGTGCCAGGGTTTGCCAGAGACGTCTCATCACTTGTGTACCCGATTAATGACAGTATTAAAGTTTCGTCAGATAAATGAACGTGAATCAATCAAAAAGATGCTGCCCCCCACCTGTACCTATGGGCTCCTGATTGTGAGAAATCAAATCACCTCTACGATATACACTGGATGGAAATACAGCAGGCCAGTCCTGATAAGGGGTCCAGGAAGCACGCGAATGTAAGGCGTCTACATCTATAGGATCGACTTGTTTTAAATTAACTACAATAAAATCGGCCGTAAAGCCTTCTGCAATTTTACCTCTTTCCAGACCGAGTCTGGAAGCTGGAGCCTCAGACATTGCATTGACCAAACAACCCAGATCAAGACGACCTGTGGACACCTCATTTAGCATCAAAGGAATCATGGTTTCAACACCCGGAATGCCTGAAGGTGGTGCTTCGGACCTTTTCTCCTCAATAGTATGAGGTGCATGATCACTCGCTAGTATTGGTATATTGCCTTCTCGAAAGGCTTGGTACAATCCATTGTTGTCATTTCTTGAACGTAACGGGGGATCCACTTTACAATCCAGCGAAGCACAACTGTCAAGACTAAGAAGTAAATGATGGGGACAAACCTCCGAAGTAGCGGATTCTGGCATGGATCTCAATCCTTCTAAAGATGATAGGTGGGCAACATGTAACTTCTCAGAAGATGGCATCGCAGACAGGCATTCAGATTCGGCTTTCGACCGGTTTTGGGTGTGATCCGATAATTTGTGCAGTGGTTGATCGTGCATATGGTCAGGATGTTCACCATGGATAACCAAGGGTTTGCTGGTTTTCTTCAGGACTTCAGTGGCCAAGTCAAAATATTGCTCGGAACTAACACCATAGGGATATAATTTCCAGAATGCAGAAGGAATAGTGTCAAACCAGGACTTGCTTGTTAGACCTTCTTCAACATTCACACCAATCCCGAAATCAACTAAAGACTTCGAGGATGCCAAAGATACTTTTTCATTAAAGGTTTCAACGTTTGAGGTGAATGGATTAGTGTTGGGCATATCTACAACTGCTGTAACTCCACCACAGGCCGCGGATTGAGACCCGCTTTTCCAATCTTCTTTATGAGGATAGCCGGGATCTCTAAAATGTACGTGCATATCCAATCCAGCAGGTAGAATAATACCATCTGTCACAGTATGCTTATCACCTTTGAGAATCTTCTTGACGGAAACTATCTTACCTTCAGATACGCCTACACAAGTATCTACCAGCCCCTGCCCTGAAATCCATGTCTTACCTTCAAAGACTTCCATTAATTTTGTTCCTCTACGGTCAAGGCAAAGGTCGTTGTATAAACCCGTTCAGTCCTGCTCAATAATTCTATGTTAAAAGTGTATTTTCCAGCTTCAACCTGGCCTACTGGAGTGATAGTCAAAGTCAAATTAGCATAAGAATTGGATGTGAGATTCAAGGTGAGGTTTGTCCCATCATCATTAACATATTCCAAGAATTCAGGTGATGTTGAATCAAACTGATTATCCAATTCACTGATATTAACATAATCGACACGCAAGTCCAAGGTGAAATTGTCTAGATTACCAACATTGACCGTAATGTTGTCCCAACCTTCACTCTGTCCATTATTAAGAATCCTTAAAGATGTCTGGTTAGATTCATTGAAAACGGGGCTAAAAACCGTCTCATCGACATCAATATCCAAGGAGAATGGTGAATCTACTTCAAAGATAGGAGAGGGGGTAAAGGTGGTCAGTAGAATAAGGCCTGTTAACGCTCCTATTGCAAACCGGGATTTTCCCAAATCGGATAATTCCTCGGAAGGAGGGGGGTGTGAGGTCCCTAGAAAGAAGATTAGCATAGCGTAGATTGCCCAACCAGTATATGGTGGGCCAAAGCCAGGTATTCCATAGAACGTCATGAGTATCAGAAGAAAAATGACAGTATAGGAAAGGCCATTCGATTTTGGACCTAACAAGGCTCGCGCAATATGGCCCCCATCAAGTTGACCAGCGGGCATTAAATTAAGGGCAGTCACAAAAAAACCGGTCCATCCAGCAAGGACCACAGGATGTGAAAGATAGTCTCCGGATGAAGGATAGAATAGCTCGCTCAACGAATACAGTGCCTCAAAGAATATAGATGAACCAAGATACAAAGAATCCCCCGAGTCTATAGGCACGGGAACTGCATTACGTTCAGTTAGCCAGAAGCCAAGCAAGGTCACCGGGATTGCAACTAACAAACCTGCAATCGGGCCGCTAGCACCGACATCTAGCAACGCCTTGCGATTAGGTATCGGTTCTCGGATGGAAATGAAGGCACCCATCGTACCAAATGGAAAGATCATGGGTGGCATGGGCAGGAAGAATGGAAGAGAAGCATCCAGATTGTGCTTCTTGGCATAGTAGTAATGTCCCATCTCATGGGTTCCTAGAATTGCCATTAATGGAAGAGAAAAAGTCAAAAAGCCCATGAAAAAGACGTCTGGGGTTATTATAATTCTCAACCACCACCAACTCATCTCAAGAACATTGGAATTCACATAGGAAGCCCACCACATAGACCCTGCCCAGGTAGTAGTGAAAATGGTGGCAATAAGAAGGTACAAATTTGTCCGATTCTGTGTATAATCAAATGTCGGTTGAGGTAGAACAACAAGAATGAGTTCATCACCTGCTCTCCTCAGCATTGGAAATGTGCGTTCATTCCCTAGTTTACTAGTTGCCTTGAAGGCCAGTCTTAACTCTTCAAATCGTTCGTCGAGATTTTCAGGCTCATCCACATAGAACAAATGGGCATTGCCATCCCATGAATAATTATCTACCCTCCAACCTAGGCCTTCGATAAATTTCTGAATGGTCTTTGACATCTATAAACCAAGAACCTTACTAGCCTCAGATGAGACTTCATCTTCAATCCCTGAAGGGCCATACACCCGGCCGCGCCAATGGTCAAATTGGGCTTCATACAGGCCAGATACCAGTCTTGAAAGATCGCGGGCCAGAACGACCTCATCATTGTCTTTCAGAATCTTGACTTTCAGGCCTAGAACAACTGATAAGGGAGGAAGGTCAACGTAAATATCCGAAGCATCGAGTCCCAATTTAGCAGCTATTGAATTCTCGTATTCTTCTTTACTAGATCTATTCAGGCCCGAATCTTCCGCTTGTTTCTTGGTTATGCTGACCGCGGATTTTACAATCCTACGATTCTCGAAGTCTTTTACGGTCTTCTGAGGGAAGCCACCAGCTCTATCCAATTCTGACAGGAATTTATGATCTGTAAAGGTTGCGAAATCGTCATAGGTAAATTTGTTAGATGATATTGCCGAGTTGGCCGCACGGGCTAACATCAATTCGGCCCCTCTCACAAAAGAATGAAAATATACTGTGGGATACATTGCAAACCTTGCCGTCAAGAGGGCCTCGACTGCTGGAAGGCCGCCCTGATGCACTACTAGGTTTTCATCAACCATTGCCATAGTCGTGATCAACCGCCCAGCGTCAACTCCAGTACTAACACCAGTATAATGTGCATCACGAACCAAATAATCAAGACGGTCACCATCCAAATCTCCAGAAACCAAAGGACCTAATTTGTGGGCACCTTGGATTATTTCATTAATCTCTTTTGAATCAATACCTTCCTCAGATAGTATGTCTGATATTTCCGCATCGGACACCAACTTAGTAGTTCGGATTACATGATCCTCCAAACCAGCAACTTCATCCCCAAGATGGGAAAAAGGTGAGTGGCCTAAATCATGCAATAATCCTGCCACAGAGGCTAGTTGCTTATCATGTGAATCCAAACCTATAGAATCAGCTATTCTACCAACAACATGGCATGTCCCCATGCAATGCTCATGCCGCGTATGATTTGCGCCCGGATAGACAAGGTTAGTAGGGCCTAATTGACGAATCCAGCGTAATCTTTGGTAAGCGGGAGTGTCAACCAATCTAACCTCCAAAGGAGTCAAATCAATGTAGTCGTGAATTGGATCCCGAACTCTTGTCATTACCTAGGTAGGTCAGACAGGCATGATAAATAAGTTGCTCAATGAAGCGATGTTCCACCTAACTTGACTTCCTATAATTTAAAGACAGTGGGCCAAGCCTTATAATCCCAAAATGACATGGTAATTAAGCCCTATGGATAACTCAAAAGAAGTCCCCGAAGTAGACCTTGAGGAGTTGACTGAGTGCCCGGAATGTGATTCAGGCCACATTGTTAGAGATTACAAGCGGGGAGAGGTCACCTGCAGGAACTGTGGACTCGTAGTTGACGACCAGGTAATTGATCAGGGGCCTGAATGGAGGGCCTTTGATTCTGAACAGAACGAGAGGAGAGCCAGGGGGGGTGCACCGATGACTGTCATGATTCATGATAAAGGACTGTCTACGGACATTGGATGGGGAAGCAGAGACATCTATGGCAACAACGTACCTACCAAAAACCGTTCCCAAGTTTATAGAATGAGAAAATGGCAGAATCGTACCAGAGCATCTAACTCTGCTGATCGAAATTTGGCTCAAGCTCTTAACGAACTCAACCGACTCGCTTCAAAAATTGGGTTGCACCGGCAGGTAAGGGAAGAAGCTGCAATGCTTTACAGAAGGGCTGTACAAGATAACCTAGTCAGGGGACGTTCCGTGGAGGGAGTAGCTGCAGCCGCGCTTTATGGTGCCTGTAGAAGATGTGAAGTCCCAAGAACACTTAGTGAGATCACACAGGCATCAAGAGCCTCAAAGAAAGAAGTTGGAAGAACTTACAGGTACATCTCAAGGGAATTGAAACTCAATCTACAACCAGCCTCACCTGCTGTATACATAATCCGTTTTTGCAGAGAACTTGAGTTACCGGGATATGTAGAGAGTGCCGCAATAAATATACTAAACCAGGCAATTGAGGCTGAATTAACCTCTGGCAGAGGGCCTACGGGCGTTGCAGCAGCTGCAATTTACATTGCGTCTGTGGTATATGACCAGAGAAAGACCCAGAAGACCATTGCTGACACAGTGGGAGTCACTGAGGTCACCATAAGAAATCGTTACAAGGAACTGGCTAAGAATCTAGACATCACTATGTACCTGTGAGGTCCCTTGAGAGTAAGAAAACGTGATATCAATATCTATCACATCAGATTAGAGCACGAAGATGATCTGTACCATTTGAACCTAATTCTGGATGAAGGTGACATGGTCAGAGCTCTAACCGAAAGGAGAGAGACGGCGCAATCTGATAGAATCAGAAAAGAAAGAGGGAAAAAACAAAAAATGAAATTGACGCTAGAAGTCAAGAATGTAGAATATCAATCGTTTGGCCAGAGGTTAAGGTGTCATGGTGTGATTGCAGTGGGAGAGAGGGACCAAGGTTCCCATCACACATTGATACTAGAACCTGGTGATGATTTCGAGATTGGTAAGACACGATGGCACCCTCATCAAAAGAAACGGCTGAAAGAGGCGGCACAACCAACCGTAACCGCACTAGCTGTTGCAATAGAAAGTGACAGCATAACAATCGCCGAATTGAGAACGTATGGTATTCGTGAGGTAAAAACCCTTAATCGGGCCGGTAGTGGAAAGTCAACGGGGGGTGAAGAATTGAAGGCATTCTATAGTAGGACTGTTAAGCAACTTGTTGATGTGCACATCAAAAACGCAATCATAGTTGTTATTGGACCGGGATTTCTCAAAGAAGATTTTGTGGCCGTCGGAAAAAATGACGCCCCAGAGATATTCGAAGGATGTGTGATTGAGAATTCTGGTCAGGGAGGAATGACCGGAATCCATGAGGCGATTAGTAGAGGGACCCTACCAAAGGCAGTAGCTCAGATAAAAATCCAGGAAGAGATGGCTACCGTTGAGAAACTCAGGGAGGCTCTTTCCAAGGATATGGCAACCTACGGTAAGACAGAAGTCGGAAACGCGATTAGTGCAGGTGCCGCAGAAACAATGCTAATTTTATCGGAAAAAACCAGAAGTAAAGAGGGGAGAAAATTGATGAATCTAGCAGATAGAAACAGAACCTCCATAATTGAAATCTCTTCGCATCATCATGGAGGGGAGATGCTGGCAGGTCTAGGGGAGATGGCTGTTGTTCTACGATATCGGCTGACATAAATTCTTTTAGAGGGGAGGGTGTAACACGAGCATGATGCCGGGTATGGGGCGTATGAATCCCCGAATGATGAAAAAATTGCAAAAACAATTGCAGAATTCAACTGAGGAGATTGATGCTACCGAGGTTATAATCAGGACCAAAGAAAAAGAATTGTATTTCAGCAACCCATCTGTAAGTGCAATGAATCTAATGGGGCAGCAGACCTATCAAATTGTTGGAGAACCTCAAGAAAGAGGTTTGGATGGAGAGGATGAGAATACAAGTATACCGAATGAGGATATCGAACTAGTAGCTTCACAAGCCGGGGTGTCTCAAGAGAAGGCCAAGGCCGCACTCGAAGAATGTGACGGAGAACCGGCAGAGGCGATAATCAAGCTCATGGGTGGTTAGGATGGATTTTGCAGAAACTGATGAGCAGGCAATGATTAGGGATATGGTACGTGATTTTGCCGAGACCGTAGCCGGTCCCAGTTGCCATCAAAGAGACAAGGAACAAAGACCTCCGATCGATGAATTCAAGGAATTTGCCGGACTCGGGTTTGCGGGGATGACGATATCCGAAGAATATGGTGGTCAGAAACTAGATGATATCTCGGAAGCGATCGTGATTGAAGAATTGTCCAGAGTTGATTCTTCACTAGGGGTCATGGTTGCAGTTCATGTGGGGTTGTGCTCTATGACGATTGTACTGAACGGGAACGAAGAACAGAAGAAAAAATACCTGCCTAAACTGGCTTCGGGTGAACATTTGGGAGCCTACTCTTTGAGTGAGGCGGGGTCTGGTACTGATGCTGCCGCAATGGTTGCCAAGGCTACTGAAGACGGTTCGAATTTTATCCTAAATGGAGAAAAAATGTGGGTAACCAATGGCACCACAGCTGACCTTTTCGTGGTTTTTGCCAAGGTGACTGATGATCCTGAGTATGGTAAGAAAAAGCATGGTGGTGTAACTGGTTTCATCATAGAGAAAGACTTTGAAGGTTTCAAGATAGGAAAGAAAGAAGACAAACTGGGAATTCGATCCAGTGACACCTGTACTCTGATTCTTGACAATTGCAAGGTTCCTAAGGAAAATGTGCTGGGAGAGGTCGGAAAAGGATTTGCAATCGCAATGAACGCCTTGGATAATTCAAGAATCGGAATAGCTGCCCAAGCTCTTGGAATTGCACAGGGCGCATATGAGGCTGCTTTGAAATATTCGAAGGAAAGAGAGACTTTTGGAAAGCCCATAGCTGCTCATCAGTCAATTAGTAATTATTTGGCTGAAATGGCTATGCGAATCGATGCTGCGAGGCTACAGGTCTACAAGGCTGCATGGTCCAAAATGAAACACTATGAGGAAGATGGTGATAGACACACGTTGGAGGCCTCATTTGCAAAGTTGAATGCTGGTGACACAGCAATGTGGGTGTCTGAAAAGGCCGTTCAGATACTGGGTGGATATGGATATACTACCGAATTCCCAGTTGAAAGGTTCTTCAGGGATGCAAAAATAACACAGATCTATGAAGGAACGCAAGAGGTTCAGAGATTAGTCATTGCTCGAGAAATTGGCAAGTAGTAGGAAAACTTTTATCAGTGTGTTTGTAACCCGTATCACAGGCTGTTTTAGTCTCAAATATTTAATGGGGAAAACGAAATGCGTTTAGGAGTACCAAAAGAGAAGGATAATGACGAAACACGTGTCTCGATTGTACCTATTTCTATACCTAAATTGAACAAATTAGGATTTGAGGTCATTATCGAAAAAGGAGCTGGAGAAAAATCAGGCTATTCTGATTCAGAATATGAGGATAAAGGGGGAAGGATAGGGGACCTAGTGGAGGTTATGGGGTCTGAATTGATTGCTTCAATTGATGTCCCTGATTTCAAAATGATGAAAAAAGGCCAAATGTTGGCTTGCATAGCTGATCCTTTTAGAAATTTGGAGCAAACAAGGAAGATAATAGACGCAAGAATTACGTTACTTTCACTTGATGTAATTCCCAGAAGACTGTCTAAAGGACAATCCATGGATGTCAATTCGAGCCAGGACAATCTATCTGGATACAGAGCAGCCTTGATGGGATCCCTACACGTTTCAAAGATGGTCCCCATGATGATGACTGCAGCTGGTACCGTAAGGCCTGCTAAATTTGTTATCCAAGGTGCTGCCGTAGCCGGTCTGCAAGCCATTGCAACTGCTAAGAGACTGGGGGCCGCTATCCAAGCTATTGACGTAAGATTGGCCGCTAAACAGGATACTGAGAGTTTGGGGGCAAAATTCATTGATGTCCCTGGATGGAAGGACGCCGAGAGTTCTAGTGGTCATGCAACACTATTCACAGACAAAGGGCTTCAGCAAGCGTTTGATGAGGAATTAATGAAAGCTGTAAAGGAAGCGGATGTTGTGATAACTACTGCAAGATTATTTGGAGCGGGTGCACCTCAATTATTCTTCGGTAAGAAAATGAATGAGAAAATGACCCATGAAATGAAACAGGGTGCTGTGGTTATCGATATGAATTGTGATACAGGAGGCAATATTGTGGGAAGTGTCGAGGGTGAAATCATAGAAAAGGATGGTGTGACCATTATTGGAATACCAATGTTGTGTCGAACAATTCCGAATACGGCATCTATGCTTTATTCAAATAATATTACTAATTTTGTAACCGTGCTGGTGAAAGAAGGAAAACTGATAATAAATCCGGAAGAACAAGTTTTGACCGGGGATGAGGGAGGAATATCAGCCGGATATGGAGGGATCTTGGTAGCGGAGAACGGAAAAATCCACGGAAACCACACTAGGCTGAAGGAGGCGTTGAAATAGTGGAACTGGTCACACTGATTGCCGCAATCACAATATTTGCACTTGCCATATTCTTGGGATTTGAACTTATCACGAAAGTCCCCCCAACTCTACACACGCCACTGATGTCTGGTGCAAATGCGATCTCCGGAATTACAATCGTTGGGGCATTATTTGCTAGTAATATTGCCTCGGATTCGGGGAATTATCCATTGGCAGCATGGCTTGGATTCGCTGCATTGGTCTTGGCAACGATCAACGTGGTTGGAGGCTTTGCTGTTACTAACCGGATGCTGAACATGATTGCCGGCAAGAGGAGGGGAAAATAGATGGATCTTGAGCCTGAAATCTGGGATATTGGATATCTTATTGCCTCGATTCTGTTCATATTAGGCTTGAAGAAATTGGGGCATCCGCGTACCGCTCCTACAGGTAACCTCTATGGCGCATCAGGGATGCTGGTAGCTGTAGTTGTAACCGTAGCACAGATGAATTTTGGGGATGGGATAGAAGGTACAGTACTAATCCCGGCAGGACTGATAGCAGGTGGAATAATCGGCTACACCATGGCCGTGAGGGTCCAGATGACTGGAGTGCCAGAAATGGTCGCTCTGTTCAATGGTTTTGGGGGAGCTGCAAGCGCACTTGTTGCCGCGTCTGAAGTCTTCAGAATGATTAACAATGGTACCATCCCGACTGACTGGCTAACATTCCATGTAGCTTGGATCGCAATTGGCCTCTCGACCTTAGTAGGGTGGATGACCCTGACTGGAAGTTTATTGGCTATGATGAAATTGAAGGGAGGATTTGAGATATTCGGAAAATGGTACAGAACACCGACCTGGGGTCCTGAATGGTTGAATTATGTCAAAGGAATATTCCTGATTGGAATCGTCGGTCTAATCTATATGAGTCTGGAAGAACCTGGGAACCAAGACTATGTCATAGGAATTATCGTTTTATCCTGTATTCTAGGACTGCTGTTCGTACTGCCTATTGGTGGGGCAGACATGCCGGTGGTAGTAAGTCTACTAAATTCTCTATCGGGTGTGGCTGCTGCCTTCACTGGTTTCATTATCAGTAACAACGTTCTGATAATTGCAGGATCAATGGTCGGGGCTGCCGGACTAGTGCTAACAAATATAATGTGTAAAGCGATGAATCGACGTCTGATCGACGTTCTTTTCAAATCGTTTGGAGGAACGGATAAAGAAACAGTAACCCGCACCAAAGTGGGTTCGGATCCAGATGAAGTTGCCATGATCTGTGACGGAATATCAAAATGTGTGATTATTCCAGGATATGGCATGGCTGTTTCTCAGTGTCAGCACCAAGTTCGTGAATTTGCAGATATCCTAGAGGCAAATGGATGTGAAGTGAAATATGGTATTCATCCCGTAGCGGGTCGAATGCCCGGTCACATGAATGTGTTATTGGCCGAGGCTAATGTTCCTTACGAAAAATTAATTGAGATGGATGATATCAACTCGGAAATGGGAGAATGTGATGTAGCTCTGGTAGTAGGAGCCAATGATACCGTAAATCCCGTGGCCAGAAGCGGTGAGGGGCCATTGGCAGGAATGCCAATAATTGATGCGGACAAGGCCAGAGTGGTTGTCATGGTGAAGAGATCCTTGTCTGTAGGATATGCTGGCGTGGACAATGACCTATTCTATGAGGACAAGACCATGATGTTGTTCGGTGACGGGAAGAAAATGATGACTGAATTAATATCTTCTATGAAGGAACTATAGACAAAATACTAATTAGTCAGGTTAGTTTAACATGACATGCTAGAACAAATCATTATCGGACTTCTAATAGTCACGATTGTTCTAATGCTTTATTTTAATCTAAATAAAAGTGACAAAGAAGATTTTAACATACAATCAATAAAAGATGTCCAAGTCGAAATAAAAGACAAGATAATAGAAAGAGATACTTTAGATTTAAAAAGTATAGAAAAAGCAAAAGAATCTAGTGAATCTGAAGCTAGAATACTACGTGAAGAGCTTAAAAGTTTAAAAGAATTAATTGAAAAAGAAAGAAAACATAGGGGCGAAGCATACGGTTCCATATCTGAGAATGTGAAACTATTACAAGAACAGTACAAAGGTCTAGAATTGTCGACCACTAAACTCTCCTCAGCTCTTAGTGATAATTCAATGAGGGGGAATTGGGGTGAAGTTCAACTCAGAAGGGTAATTGAGCACTCCAATATGCTGAGACATGTGGATTATGTTGAACAAAAAACAATCGAAACTAAGGATGGTTCAAAGCAGCGCCCTGACGCAATCATAAACATGCCTGGTGGTAGGCAATTAGTAATTGATTCCAAAGCACCTGGAAGGCTCTTGGATGCCTATGATTCTAAAGATCAAGATGAGAAAGAGAAATTGATGGGGCAATTTGCAGATGATGTATGGGAAACTGTAAAATCACTAGGTCAGAAAAGTTATCAAGATAATCTAAAGGATGAAAGTGGAAACAAAATATCGCCTGATTTTGTTATAATGTTCATGCCAGGTGAACACATGTTGCAAATAGCATTATTGCACAGGCCCACCCTCTGGGAAGAGGCAGTTGAAAAGAATGTTATTCTGGCATCTCCTTACATTCTTCTTGCTTTGCTCCGTTCTGTTTTTTACAGTTGGCAACAAGAAGAGAGAAACCACAACGCGAAGAAAATCTTGGCAGTTACTGAGGATCTGGCTGATAGAATCAATACATTCATAGACCATGTAGAAGGAATAGGAAAGGGTCTGCAAAGCAGCATAAATTCATACAATAAAACAGTTGGTTCCTATAATCGAAGACTATTACCTGCTCAAGAAAAACTCAATGAATTGAAAGGTTCAAATGAAAACTTTCTAGAAATGAAGGATATCGAGGACTCACCAAGAGAAATCCAAGAAAAATTAAAGACCGAGTAGTGTTACATTGACAAGAATTGTCCTAGTTGAACCGCAGCATCCCGGAAATGTAGGAGCTGTTGCACGAGCGATGGTGAATTTCGCAATAGATGATCTGGCCTTGGTCAAAGGATGTGAAATTGATGATGACGGGTATGCAAGATCGAAATCAGGAAAGCCTATCCTTGAAAACTTGTCACGATTTGATACCTTAAAGGAAGCACTAGCAGATTGTGATGTAGCTATAGCTACCAGTGGAATCAAGCCAGAAGGCGATAAACGATGGTTCAGGGCACCCAAAAGCGTCAAAGAATTACCTGATTTAATCAAGGAAAGAGAGAAACCGGCTTTAATATTTGGAAGGGAGAACTATGGACTATATCGTGAAGAATTGGCCTTGTGTGAAGTTACAATAACCATCCCTACAAATCCCAAATTTCCAATCCTCAATTTGTCGCATGCCGTTGGAATTGTACTGTATGAAATATATCGGGATGGAAATCACAAGAATCCGAAAAAACGAAAAGCTGTTTCTAATGAAGAATTTGAAAGACTGGTTGATAGAATCATGAATTTATTGGAAGAAACTAGTTATCCTAGGAGGCGACTGAATCGATCGAGAACCACTCTCAGAAGATTAATATCCAGAGGTAATCCTGACGAGGGTGAATACGAGAATCTAATGGGGATCTTCAAAGCCATAAAGGAAGGAAAAAGATGACTTACATATTGGTCACCGGACCTATGGGTGCCGGGAAATCAACATTCATGAGGAGTCTGCCCAGACCTCGGGGAAATTTTGTGGTTCCTGATAATGTACCTGACATGATGCTGGACCATTCCTGTGAATTGAATGGAATGATGTTCTATGAGATTGATGCGCCTACTGCTATCGGAAAAATATGGATTGATTGGATCAAGGCTTCAGATATGCAAATAGTGGTTGGTGACGGTCGAAATAAACCCGATGAGAATTTTGTTGAACTATGGAATTATCTGACTGAAAATACCCCTGATACAGATAGGGCGATAATCCTGAACCGTACCAACGGAATTAGCAATGAATGGAGTGATTATTCAAACGAAAGAATAATGTGTGTTGGGATTGGAGAAACTATTGATGAAGAAACGGCAATAGCTTCAGAAACTGATATTCTGGCCATTACAAAGTACCTAAGTAATAAAAATGGATAAGGAAAAGAAAAGGGAAAGCCTGAGATTTCTATTAGCTGCTGCTAACAAAATATACGGAGAGCAGAAACTGATGGAAATGTTAATTGAACAAGGTGCACCTAGTAGAGATAACTTAGATGAATTGGCAAATGACGAGGGATTTAGATTCACCCACTTCACAACAGCTCTCAAAGAATCGGTCGATTTTGTGGGACAGTTAGAGATTCGATTGTCAGAATTGTGCATCATTGCTGAAAATTTAGAATTTGGAAATCCTAAGATTATTAGAAAATGGTTAAGTGACGAGTGCAAACCTTGTATTGTTGAGCACGTTATAGAGGGATATGATGAAGTTTACAGGATAATGATAGAATTGGATGATAGGCTGATGTGGTCTGGTTGGCCTCTGATAGGTAAACTACATGACCCTATGAAATAATGAGGAAGTGGATTAATACCGTCCTCAATGAGCATGAGTATAATGAGTGAGAAACACGTCTATGGGTTTGGTCCGGGCATGACAGATGGCGATGCCGAGATGAAGAACTTATTGGGTGGAAAAGGTGCAAATCTAGCTGAAATGTCCAAGCTAGATATTCCAGTCCCTCCCGGATTCACGATAACAACTGAGGTGTGCGCACATTTCAATGAGAACAAACAATCCTATCCTGAGAATCTGGAAGCACAAATGAAGCATTCTCTTAAGGACCTTGAGAAAAGGCTGGGGACTGTATTTGGAGATCCCGATAACCCACTTCTATTATCTGTAAGATCTGGAGCAAGAACTTCCATGCCGGGCATGATGGAAACTGTGCTCAACGTTGGATTGAATGACTTTACACGCAACGGATTGATTGCCCAGAGTGGTGATCCCAGATTCGTGTATGATGCTCAAAGAAGATTGGTCCAGATGTATTCAGATGTGGTAATGGAAAAAGCAGCGGGCATTGAACCTGAAGAAGGAATGGGAATTCGAAACCAGCTCGAACATGAATTAGAAAAGATGAAAGAACAAGTCGGTGTTAGTGAGGATACTGAATTATCAGCAACAAATCTAAAGGATCTGGTTGAAATATACAAAGGAAAAATATTGGAAGTTCTCAAAAAACCATTCCCAGAGGACCCCTGGGAACAATTGTGGGGAGCCGTGTCAGCGGTCTTCATGTCATGGAATGGGAAAAGAGCTATCGCTTATCGGAAAATAGAGGCCATTCCTGGAGAATGGGGAACTGCTGTAAATGTTCAGGCTATGGTCTTTGGAAACCTCGGAGATGACAGTGCAACTGGAGTAGCTTTCACCAGAAATCCTGCGACGGGAGAGAACAACTTCTATGGAGAATGGTTGGCCAAGGCCCAAGGTGAGGACGTTGTGGCCGGTATCAGAACTCCAAATCCTTTGAACGAAGTTTGCAGGACCGAGCATAGTGATAAACTAGCAAGTTTAGAACAGGATTATCCCGATTTGTATAGAGAATTGGATGATATCAGACTCGGGTTGGAAAAACATTACCACGACATGTTGGATATTGAATTTACCATCCAATCTGGGAAATTATGGATGTTGCAGTGCAGAATAGGAAAGAGAAATGGACCGGCTGCAATTAGAATGGCATCTGAAATGGTAAAGGAGAAACTGATAGACGAGAAGACTGCTATTGGAAGAGTGGCCCCTTCTCAACTCGATGAGCTTTTGCACCCTATTGTAGATCCGGAGGCTGAGAAGAGTACCAGTTTACTGGCTAAGGGACTGCCTGCCGGACCAGGGGGAGCTACCGGGAAAGCTGTCTTCACTGCACAGGACGCTGTTGATTGGGAAGCTAGAGGTGAGAAAGTGGTATTGGTTAGAGAAGAGACAAACCCCGAAGATGTTGAAGGCATGAGGGCCTCGATTGCAATCCTGACTTCAAGAGGTGGAATGACTTCCCATGCTGCATTGGTAGCCAGAGGATGGGGAATGTGTTGCATTGTCGGAGCTGGAGAAATGAAAGTAGACTCTGCTCAAAGGGAATTTACAGTGGGAGGAACAACAATTCGTGAAGGGGATAAAATAACTCTGAACGGTACTGTAGGCAAAGTCTACGAGGGTGAATTGCCTCTGATTGAACCTGACATCACGAGTGATTATCTTTCCCATTTCCTAAGTTTGTGTGACGGCATCAGAAAACTGAAAGTCAGAACTAATGCTGAAACGCCTGCGGATGCGAAACGCGCCCTTGAATTTGGAGCTCAGGGCATCGGTTTATTCAGAATAGAACATATGTTCTACGGTGAGGGGTCTGAAGAGCCATTATTTCATCTGCAAGAAATGATAATGTCAAATAACGCTGAAGAGAGAAAAACTGCGTTGGATTCTCTATTTCCCTTCATGAAGAATGATATCAAAGAGACATTGAGAGCAATGAAAGGACTGCCTGTAACAATCAGATTGATGGACCCCCCTCTACATGAATTCATTCCGCATGATAAGAAGAGGCAGAAACAACTTTCTGATTCGCTTGGTATAGATTCAAAGGAACTTGCCCGGAGATCCGATGCTCTGAAAGAATCCAATCCAATGATGGGGCATCGCGGAGTGAGATTAGGTATAACTCATCCTGAGATCACCGAGATGCAAGCCAGGTCTATTCTTGAAGCAGCCGCTGAACTTACGGGTGAAGGTGTTGAAAACTATCCTGAGATAATGGTACCTTTGACAGGAATGTCTACTGAATACGATCACCAAGAAAAGATTATTAGAGGTGTAGCATCAAAGATTGATAATCTCGACAATTACATGGTTGGAACTATGATAGAAATCCCAAGAGCGACCATAATTGCTGATAAGATTGCGGAAAAAGCCGAATTCTTCTCGTTTGGTACCAATGACTTGACACAGATGACATTCGGTTTCAGCAGAGATGATACGGGGGGATTCATGCCCTCGTATCTGGAGCAGGGGCTCCTGCCCGAGGACCCCTTTGCAAGTCTGGATGAGGGAGTCTGTGAATTGGTGCGCATGGGTATTGAAAAGGGAAGAAGTGTCAGACCTAAGTTGAAAGTTGGAATCTGTGGTGAACACGGAGGCGATCCAAAATCAGTTCACTTTTGCCATGACGTAGGCATGGATTATGTGTCATGCTCACCATTTAGAGTACCCATTGCTAGGCTGTCTGCCGCACAGGCAGTGCTGAAATAATGGGAAATAATCGAATCGATGCGAAGAGACTTCTAGAAGTAAGCGCCGGACTTGGAGCTCTGACTTTGGTAACGACTTATCTTGTTTCGACCACCAGTGGAAGGGTAGCGCCCTTTATTCCCATTATTTCTGAAATGCCATTCGCTGAACCTGAATCCAGCTTGTTCAGTGCGGGCCTAACTGTAAGTATTTTCTGCTTCATTCTGCTCACGCAGACTTTCCACCGGATATTCGGGCCAATGGCAAGGGAAGCCGGTGGGAATTATGAATCATGGAATGATCTAATCAGAATTATGGCATCGTTTGGTGGGGTATGTGGGATTATAACTGTAAATTTCCATTGG
>Ga0208896_1000008_pt1 | contig 119334 bp, 111 predicted proteins | sample ETNtaG_27_FD_185778 | JGI IMG/M metagenome (GOLD analysis project Ga0208896, IMG submission 185778) | Marine microbial and viral communities from oxygen minimum zone, Eastern Pacific Ocean - ETNP201406SV63 (SPAdes) (version 2) | ecosystem: Environmental > Aquatic > Marine > Oceanic ... | reverse complement strand
ATTGGCCGGATGGCATAAAACCAGGTGTCAATTCTGAAACTATTTTAAAATTTGATAACGTGGATTATGAAGCAAACGGCGGAGCAGGGGTCTCTTATTTAGGTGGGTTTGATGGTAGCCCTATTTCAGGTGGTTTGGTTTATTTAAGTATAGGTTTTGAGACCATTTATCCTAAAGAAAAAAGAAATAATGTCATGGCAAGAATTTTAGATTATTTAGATGGACCCATTGCTGCAGTTGGTGATGAAGAAAATACCATTCCCAAAAAACTTAACATATCATCTCTGTATCCCAACCCCTCAAACCGATCTATATCTATTGAATTTCAAGTTTTTGATCATTCTACAACAGCATTTTTGGCCATTACAGATATAATGGGTAGAGAAATTGTCAAATTATCGATCCAGCCATTAGCCGCAAAAACCCAAAGGTTTAATTGGAATGGGTTATTCTCTAATGGCTTAGAAGCACCTTCTGGTATTTATATAGCCAAGCTCTCCCAGGCGAATCAACTCGTCACAAAGAAATTTACATTATTAAAATAATGAAAAAACTGTTCCTTATCTGTATGGTCTTTTGGATTGGATGTATAACCATTTCCCAATCTATCCATCAAATTCAATTAGAAGAAAAAAGAGTAAAGACTTCACCAAATTTATCTAAAGTAAAAATCGGTTTGGATGTTTTATTAGATAAGCATTTAGAATTAATTCAAAACAAATCTATTGGGCTTGTCACGAATCAAACGGGTTTAGATGGAAATGGGAAACCCAACTATGAACAGTTCCTAACTTTAGATAATGTGGATTTAAAAATCATTTTTTCCCCGGAACATGGCTTATTCGGCGAAGCAGCTGCAGGTGAAAAGGTAAAATATAATGGCCAATTTAAGACATTACCTAAAGTGGTTAGTTTATATGGTAAAAACCGTAAACCTACGCAAGAACAATTGGCGGGTATAGACATTATTCTTTATGATATTCAGGATATTGGTGCGCGGTTCTATACCTATATTTCAACAATGGGATTGGTGATGGAAGCAGCAGCTGAATCAGGCATCCATGTCATTGTTTTGGATCGTCCCAATCCCATTACTGGAAAACATATGGAAGGGCCTATCTTAGATTTATCCTATCAATCCTTTGTGGGCTACTACCCCATCCCAATTCGGTATGGGCTTACCGTGGGTGAGCTTTCTAAAATGATCGTTGGAGAAAAATGGATTTCTCACTTGCCTGACCTAACCGTAATTCCAATAGAGAACTGGCAGCGATCCCAATGGGTTGATGAATCCAATTTGCCTTGGGTAAAACCATCTCCAAATATTCCAGATTTAGAGACAGCACTCATTTATCCCGGAATGTGCTTGCTAGAAGCAACCAACTTAAATGAAGGACGTGGCACCACTAAACCATTTAAACAATTTGGAGCCCCATGGATTGATAAACAATTATTATCCATAGCTCTGAATAATTTAAATCTACCCGGTGTCACTTTTAAACCAATCAGCTATATCCCCATTTCGATTCCCGGTATGTCTAACAATCCCCATTTTAAAGATGAAAAGTGCCATGGCGTTGAATTGGTCATTACCGATCGAAATAAATATGTTAGTGTAGATACAGGGCTTAATGTTTTAAAAACAGTGGCAAAACTTTATCCCAATGAACTTAAATTTAATGAAAAATGGATGGAAAAACTTTGGGGACAATCCGGACTGCCTGAACTAATAAGTGATAATACAAACATCATAAAAAAACCAAATCAATTTCAAACCATCGCTTTAAAGTACTTGCTATATGACTAAATTAATATTGCCCATTATTCTCACCTTTCTGATTGGGTGTACTCACACACCATCTATTTATAAGGAGCAAGGTGCCCAATCCGTAAAGTCTAATATTCAACGCATTATTGATTCATCTGGATTATCCACAAATATGGGAATAAAAATTGTATCATTAAAGTCAAACAAAACACTCTATGAACTCAATGCTAATGCCTTATTTAATCCCGCCAGTAATACAAAGATTTACACCTGTCTTTCTGCCCTTTCATTCTTAGATACAAATTATACTTTCAAGACTGAAGTGTATCAAGATCAAGATGTGGTATATCTTGTTGGTGGTGGCGATCCGGACCTTTCTTTAAAAGAATTAGATTCTTTGGCAACAACCATTTCTCCAGAAATTCAAGGTATCCATAGATTAGTCCTTGATGATACACGATTGGACTCAACGCTTTATGGTGAGGGATGGATGTGGGATGAAGGCGCATGGTGGTATGCGGCAGAAATCAGCGCCTTATCGGTGAATGATAATTGTGTGGATTTTTTCATTAATCCAGGGATTAATAGTACACCTGCTTCCGTGTTAACAAATCCAGTTTCAGACTACTTTCAGATTAAGAATACTTCTCTAACTGTCAATGATACTTCTGGATTTCAGAAATTTAAAATTGATCGCGATTGGAGAAATCAAACAAATCAATTTTCCATTATTGGGAATATAATGGATACGACTTCCACGGATACCATTTACCGAAATATTCACAATCCATCTTATTTTGTCGGCACTTTATTTAAAGAGGCGCTCCAACGCAATGGTATGGCAATTAATCAAATAACAAGAGAGAAACGGCCATCTAATGCAAAGTTAATTGCCCGTCATGAATCAAAATCTATAATTCATTCATTGCAAAATCTCATGGTAGAAAGCGATAATCTCACAGCTGAACTTATAGTGAAAACCATTGGATTCGAATCAACTAAAACCCAAGGGAATTGGGATAACGGATTATTGGCCATTAAAACATTTTTGAATGATGAAGTGGGTATTGATACAACTCAATTGGCATTGAAAGATGGATCCGGAGTATCACGCTATAACTATTCAAGTGCAAATCATTTTATTCAATTATTATCCTGGGCTTATCAATCGCCTTCAGTACGTGGTAAGTTCATCAATACCCTTCCCATTGGCGGGCTAAATGGTACAATTACAGATAGAGCATTGCCGTCAAGTGTTCGAGCCAAAACAGGATCCCTATCTGGTGTGAGTGCTTTATCAGGGTATGTTTTCACCCAAAGTGGAGAATCCATTGCTTTCTCCATTTTAATGAATGGGTTTACAGGTTCTACAAAGCCATTTCGGCAACTACAAGATCAAATTGTACAATACCTTGAAAGATTATAATCATTTATAGATTTCTTCTCTTATCTGTTATTATATCCCTTTTTTCTGGATGTTCAAAACAAACCGTCCAAAGCCCTTACGTAATTGTATTGGGTATTGCTCAAGATGGTGGAGCCCCTCATGCTGGGTGTCAGAAAATTTGTTGTATCAATCGTTGGGGTGATCCGAATGAAAGGATTATGGTTGTCTCTTTGGGGATTGTGGATCCGAACTCGAATGAAACTTGGCTGATTGAAGCTACGCCGGATTTTCCAAAACAAATGGAAATTCTTACGGGCAATGACTTTGACAAACTCAAAGGGATTTTTTTAACTCATGCCCATATTGGCCACTATACTGGATTGATACACTTGGGTCGAGAAGTAATGGATACAAAATCCGTTCCAGTTTATTCCATGCCAAAAATGACAAAATATTTAAAGTCCAATGGGCCATGGAGCCAGTTGGTAAAATTAGAAAACATAAAAATTAAACAGATGAAAAACAATCGAACGGTTAAGTTAAATGATCGATTATCTGTTACACCTTTTATTGTCCCTCATCGAGATGAATACTCTGAGACAGTTGGATATAAAATTGATGGCCCTAATTTATCACTCATTTATATTCCTGATATTGACAAATGGGAAAAATGGGATGAAAATATTTTAGATATTGTTAAGAAGAACGACTACGCCCTTTTAGATGGATCTTTTTTTAATAATGCTGAACTACCTCACCGAGATATGTCAGAAATACCCCATCCATTTTTGATTGAAAGCATGACCAAGTTCGAATCTCTCTCAACAAACGATAAAACTAAAATCCATTTTATACATTTGAACCATACAAATCCAGCCCTGATAGATAATTCTAACGAAACGATTCAATTGAAAAAGAATGGATTTCAAGTGGCAAGCCTAAAACAAGTATTTCTACTTTCAGATTAACGCGTTAATAAATCCAACTCTTTTTGATATAGCGGCCGGCGAAGTACGGCAAATGGTCCTGGATCCTTTTCTAATGGAAATGCAGCGCGTCCACCACCACCATGAACCACATCTACGTACTTCTCTTTTTCGTTAATGAGTTTTGAAATATGGACTGTTCCCTGTTCTTCTGGATTAAATAATTCAATTTCTGTTCCAACTTCTAAACGATTTTTCACTTCGAACCAAAGCAATCCATTGGCTTGATCCCACTGACAATTCATTCCAACAGCCTTATGGGATCTCTCTAAAGAACGATTGTCATGGTAATTTTCGCCATATTCCTTGGGATTCCTTGCATAAAATCCCGTTGTATATCCGCGATTAGAAAGAGCAGTTAAATCATTTAAATTGTTTAAATCAAAAGAATTACCATTGGCCATGTCATCAATGGCTTTTCGATACGAACGTGTAGCCATGGCGGCATAATATTCTGATTTTGTTCTGCCTTCAATTTTAAAACTCATCACCCCAGCTTCTCGGATATCATCCAATAACTCTACTGCACATAAATCTTTGGCATTAAACAGATAGGTGCCATTTTCATCTTCTTCCATGGGATATTCTTCACCGGTTCTTTCTTTTTCTTCCACATAATATCCATCTCCCGGAGATAGATAATTACCATCTGAAGATAAAATCGTTTGGCTTTGTTCCAAACCAGCTAATGATTCTTTATTTTGCTTAATATCATATTCCCATCGACAAGAATTGGTACAGGTACCTTGGTTTGCATCTCGATGATTCATATAATTACTAATTAAACACCGCCCGGAATAAGCAATACAAATGGCACCATGGACGAAGGATTCCAACTCAACATCTGGAACTTTTTCATGAATTTCTGAAATTTCTTTCAGGCGAAGTTCTCGAGATAAAATAATTCTTTTAACTCCTAAATCTTTCCAAAAATCTACCGTCGTCCAATTTGTGGCATTTGCTTGGGTGGACAAATGAACGGGTATGTGAGGAACCCGTTTTATTGCTTGATGAATCAAACCCGGATCTGCCATGATTAATCCATCCGGTTTCCAATCACCTACTTTTTCCAACTCGCGGATAAATCCATCTACCTTCATATTATGGGCATATATGTTTAAGGTGAGATATACTTTTTTCCCAAGGTTGTGAGCATATTGAATGCCTTCAATAATACTTTCTTCTCTAAAATCATTTTCTCGTGTACGTAAAGAAAACCGAGGTACACCCGCATAGACTGCATCGGCACCATAGGCAAATGCATATTTTAATTTTGTTAAATTTCCAGCAGGGGAAAGTAATTCTGGTTTTAATCCTTTTTTCATAGACGAGAAATTATGACATAAATGGAATAATTAGGGTTTAAACGTAAAAATTAACTATTAATTTTTTGCTCTTTTTTTAACCAAATGATTACACCCAATTGGATTGAATGGTTGGGATACATCGCTTCTGTTGCTGTATCTTTGATCATGAGAAAAATAAAACGTCTTCGCTGGATAAATTTGATCGGTGCCATCTCCTTTGGAGAAGAGCCAGTTGGGAGTCCCAAAATAAAAGGATTATCTGCGGTTGGTTCATATTGATTAATGCGATCTTTTATGTATTTAGCCGTCCATTTACTTACATTCTTTTAATTATTTTGAATAATTAATCTCATATAATTTCCCCTTATTTATTGAATTTGACCTTCCATTGATTTTTCCAATCTTTGGGCCTCTTTTAAAAACTGCTCAACAGTCATTTCTTTCATAAATACCAAGCCATGAGTTGCCCGCAATCTTGGATGGTTATTCTGATACCAGAAATCCCTACCTAGGACTAATTGCATCAATTCATGTTGCTCGACCCAAATTTTTTGTGTCAGGTCACAAAAAGGGCCATCCATTTCATAGCTTGGGAATGATGCTTCTTTTTGGCTGAGATAGCAATTCATAAAGGTATCCCGTAGCATGGCCATGGAATTCAACGATACTGGAATAATGATATCTGCTTCTGCAGGATAAAATCGATACCAAACATTTCTATATCCCCAAATTCTCAATTTGGACAAATCTTTTTTCTTACCCCACAAACGCACTGCTTCTGCAATGGCTTGCAATACTTTATAATGAGTATCCGGTCCACTCCCTTCCGGATCGAACGCTAAAGAAATAACGGTTGGATTTAATTCAATCAATTGATCAAAGATGGGTTCTATATCTCTTTCTCTATCGGGGTTTTCTGTAAAAACATCACCGGAATAAAATCCCAATCGCATATGAAATACATCTTTTACCTGTACACCATAATGGGCCCAAACTAATTCTTCCTCAAATTCACGGATCATTCCCTTTAATTGTTGAATCTCTGGAATATTCTTTTGACCATCATAACAATTAGCCAAGTAAGATAAATTTTTATTTATTTTGGCAATCAATTCTCTCTTTGACCTAATACCAAATATGCCAACCAACGACCTTACTACACGATGGCTCAGTCCTCGTGCTTGCCCTTCAACATTATTACTCGCAATTCGATCAAGATAATGATAAACATCCTTATCCGTTTTAAACCTGTACCCATTTTCAAAAAAGTCAGAATAATCAGTCATTTGGATCTTACCATCAGCTAAAAACCTCAATGTGTCATTCAATACTTTTGATACATATTGGTTGGTAACAGAAGTAAACCCGGAAGTCATATTTGTAAAATAATGTTTATTTTTTGGCGACCGAATCAAATGAATAATATGGGGTAGAAATCCCAACATAATATCATCATGGTGCGGCCCTGTGTGATAAAATGTTTCATTTTCAAGAATCGAGATACCTTTGTTGATTTTTTCTTCAAAAGCAGCGATCACCCCTGGAACTGTTTCCCCATTTAAACCGGGGATGAGTTGTCCTATTTTATCTGATTTTAATTCATCTAATGTCAGATGCCGGCCAAATTTATTTAACTTTTGGCATACCTGAACCACCGCCCGTTCAGTTCTTTCATTTGTCCATTTTCCCTTGCTTAGTTCGTGTTGGACCACATCATCTAATTCTGAAGCCGCACCATGAGTAAGGTAAAAGCGTCCGCCTTTTAATTTACTCAATACGGATGCAGGATATTGAATGTCTGGCTCATTCTCAATTGATGCTTTTACGACTTTGGCTTTTGCTTCTCCGGCGGCAATTATAATCGCCGTTGCATCGGGATTGGCAACGATGGTGGATAAACCAATAGTAATCACCAACCGGTTCCTTGAAACTTCAATTCCCCCTAAATCTGTTGCTGCAGCAGCTTGCGTTTCAAAATTAGTGCCCATTAACCGGGTCGTTGAATTATGGTCGGACCCTCGAATATTAAATGCAATATGCCCATCAGGGCCGATCCCCCCTAAGAAAAACTCTATACCTCCTTTGTCTGTAATTTTGTTCTCATATTCGGAGCACCACTGGTCAACCAAATGAATTGTAGCTTGCTGCTCTTCTTCAAATTTCGAACTGGGATTTCTAAATCGTAAACTTAAATCAACTTTAGAATCAAGGAAAATTTCAGTGAATGGTTTTCCTTTTGCAGTTGGCAATTTATTACAATCTATAAAGAGGCCTTTGTTTGGGTCCATCTCAAACCCATCCATGTAATAATGTTGAACATAATTATAAAAACTATTATGCTGGGCTGAATCAATAGGATAAAACTCATCTATCTGAACAAAATGCAAACCACCAAGATTAGGCTTTTTGGAAAGATCAAGGCCATTTGCAATCCGAAGCTTCTGGAGATTTGGATCCTGCCAGTTTTCCAATAAGTACTTTGTCCATTTAATAAAATGTTCGGGCGTTTTTCCCGTGGGAAGACTAATAATACCTTCAGGATTTTCATCTACCCATTCAAGAAATCTTAAAGAGGTTAAAAACCCTAATTGAGGGAAATTATCTACAACAATATATGGAATTTTTGTGGATGAGTTCGAAAATTGATCCAATACTTTGAATGAAGTCTCAACCTTTGACATTTCGATATATAACCCCTTCTATAATAAAAGTAATTGAAATATTAACCATAACTGATATTCCAACAAACCATGTCCAAGCAAAACCCATTTGTTTTAAATAGAAGACAATAAGTAAACTCGCAATTAATCCCATGATTAAGCTGGTAGCATGAAAATCTCTTTTCATCTTACTCAATATAAATAAACCCAATAATCCACCATAGGTGAATGAGGCAATTTGAAGGCCTAAAATCACGATTGCTGAATCACCTTCGTCAAATAATAATGCAATCCCAATAAGAACAAGGGCCCAAATACCACTAATAATTCGAGATTTTTTCAAATCGGCTTTACCTCCACCAAACCAATCAGAAATAGTGGACGAAGCTAACGAATTAATCGAAGAACTTAAAGTTGACATGGCAGCGGATAGAATTCCCGCCAACAATAAACCCTTCACACCAATAGGCAAATGATCTATTATAAATGTTGAAAATTCTCTGTCCTTATCTATTGGAGCGCCCCCGAGATAAATATAAATAAGTGATCCAGCTAATAAAAAAATGGCAAATTGTAATAAAACAAAAAATCCGCTCCCTATCATTGCTTTTCTTCCGGAGGCCAAGTCCTTCGTCCCCAAAACACGCTGCACCATCATATAATCTGCACCATGAGAGGCAAATGATAAAAACATCCCGCCAACAACAGCACTGATAAAAATAAATGGATCATGGATAAAATCACCGCTGAAATTCAGAATTTGCAATTTCCCCATTTGATTCAAATCCGATAATGCTTCCCGAATTGGAATGCCCATATTTGTGAAAATGTAAAAAATGGAAATCAATCCACCGGCTAAATACAGGACAAATTGAAAACTATCTATCCATACTATTGTACGAATACCGCCCAATAGTGAATAAACGAGGGTAACACATCCAATGACCAATACGGCTACAGGCAGGGACCACCCAGTTACCACCTGAACAATAACGGCTGTTGCTAAGTAACGAATACCATCCGCAAGGATTCGCGTGACTAAAAATACGCCAGATGCCACTTTTTGAATTTGCGACCCAAACTTATTCCCCAAAACTTCATATATAGATGTGACACCAGAACTAAAATATTTTGGTAATAAAAAAATGCTTACCAATATTCGACCTATAATATATCCAATGGCCAATTGGAGAAATAACCAATTACCACGATAAGCAATTCCTGGTATACTTATAAAGGTTAGGACCGATGTTTCTGTCGCCACAATTGAAAACATAGCCACACCCCAAGGGATTGTCTTGCCACCAAGAAAATAATCAGTCATAGTCGTATTTAATCGGCTTTGCCACCAGCCAAACGCCATTAGACTAAATAAAAATAAAACTATTATTGAAGTATCAATCCAATGCATAAGTCTAATTTTTTAATGGATGAAATGAATAAAATAAGACACCGTCAAACAAAGGGCCCGAATCTCTAAAATAATAATCCATAAAATCTATATTGACTGTTTTGTCATATTCAGACGACGCATGGATAATATTTTTTTGATCAATAATCATCCCTTCATGTGCTACAACCAAGCCCATTTTAAAATAGGTTTTTTTGACAAATGCAACTCCTGATACATGGGGTAATTTTTGGAGAATTTCCTGAGTAATATTATTACTGGGAATATATTGAATCGACGTCGATTTTTTCCACCCAAGATCGAGGAACTCTTTTCCGTCTTCCTTGCGGTTCAAAATAATTTCCACTGATTCCAATTGTTCAACGCCAACCAACTCATTTGTAATATTAACCGTAGAAGAATTTTCCTGAATTCGATCTGTTGTATAATGCCACCGTGTTTTATAAGTTGGGTTTCCGTCTTTATAATGAATGGTAATCATAGATTCTTTTGCTTCATCCCATGATATGCTTTGAGAAAACGCTAAGCTTGTGAGAATGTGAGCCGTACAATCGGAGACATCCAGGCGAATGATTGGATCAGGATCTGGCGCCACTTCTTCACCCAATTTAAAAATTTCATATGGCTTCCCTACTTGCCATTGTGCGAATGCCTTTAATCGATCATGGAAATCAGGGTAATGTGAATGGAATTTTGGCAAAATCTTGGTGATTTGATCTTGAGATAACGTCCAAGGTTTTGGCAGCGTATTTATCCAATTGTTCGTATTTGAACAACTAAGTAAAAGGAAAAAGAGAAAAGGAAGTGGGAATCGTTCTATAGACCATCTTCCATCACCCATTTCCCATTTCACTCCCATTCTCTTCTCCATTTAAGGTTAGGGTTTTTCTCTACAATCCCCACTGATTTATAAACCTCAGAATGAATTTTCTGGCGCCAGTCAAAATACTTCGGGTCTTTATAAGATCGGTTGGGGTGCACGGCATTGGTCAATAAAATAACAAACATATCGTTTTCAGGATCTATCCACAATGAGGTACCCGTATATCCAGTGTGACCAAAACTATTGTCACTTAAGAAAACACCGCCGGAAGCTTTACCGTCAGGACTGTCCCAGCCAAGGCAACGAGAACTCCCTTCCACTACATTGGCCCGGGTTGTAAAAAGTTTAACTGTTTCCTCTTCAAAAACCCGTTTCCACCCATACTTTCCACCATTCAGCATCATCTGACAAAAAATAGCCAAATCACTGGCTGTAGAAAATAATCCTGCATGGCCAGCCACTCCCCCAATGCTGTGAGCATTTTCATCATGGACTTCACCCTTAATTAGCCCTATCCTGTATCCATCCGCAATTTCTGTCGGGACAATTCTATGCATTTTTTCAATTGGTGGATTATAAAATGTTGTATTCATTCCCAAAGGCTTAAAAATGAGAGAATCCACTAATTTATCCTGAGGAACGCCACTCGCTTTTTCCAATAGTTTCCCCAATGTAATTAATCCCACATCGGAATAGACCATTTTTTCAGCAATTCCAATTTCAGGTTCTGTATTAAATACAGAATCCAGACGAACTTCAGATAAACTATTCATCAAATAATACTGTTTAAATGGGGGTAATCCTGCTGTATGAGTCAACAAATTCTTGACGGTAGTTTCACTTTTCTGTTTATAAAATTTTGGTTGTTTTCCTTTAAACTCCGGAAGAAAGGTCACTACCTTTTCATCCAGAGATAGCTTTTTCTGATCCACCAATTTCATGACCGTAGATGTTGTGGCAATGACTTTTGTGATAGAAGCCAAATCAAAAATATCTGACTTTCGAGTTTTACGCTTTTTATGGTAAGTATGAAACCCCACTGCATCATGAAAAAATATTTTTCCTCCCTTACCTGCGATCAACACACCGCCAGGCCAGGCTGTATCAGCAATAGCTTGATTCAACAATAAGTTGACCGAATCTGTATTGACTAAAATTTCTGAAGGTCGGATGCGCTGAAGTGTTGTTCCCGATTGCCATCTCGATTTTTCATTTGGCCATTTTCGTGCTTCAACAATAATACCGGAACCATTTTTCATGACACCCGGTATGGTCACGGGCAAAATCCCAGTAATATCAGCCTTCCCTTTCATCGCATTGGCTGCAGCCGTCTGGAGGATACCACTACTTTTGTATGCACAAATATATACAGGTACATTAGGAAAATCCTGAATGAGGTATGGACTTCCAAAACTGGTGACAATTACTTTTTCACACTTTTCAATGAGCTGATTGATAAACTCTGATTCAACTTCTGGCAAAAATATTTCATCTTTATGCTCGGTGGGATTGGCAAAGGCATTAAGAAAAACCAATCCATCATTTGGGATTTGGCCCAGAATATGATTGGCTACAATTGCACTGTCTGATTTATCAATCTGAAAGGATATCACATTTCTTCCACTTAATTTTAACTGTTTCGTAAAACTGCTTTCTGTATGATTATTTTTTCCATCGTATAAATCAACAACATAAAGTGTTTCATCGATTCCAGGGTTGAGGGGTAAAATACTGTTCTCATTTTTTACAAGAGTGATCGCACGCATTGCTATTTCATTCGCCATTTTGAAATTTGTAGCCCGGCCCAATGATCGGTGAGTATCATTCATTGAAATATTTTTATTTTGATGTAGCCCCAACCGCTCCTTCATTCTTAGAACTTTTAATGCAGATTCATTAATTCGTTTTTCAGAAATAATACCATCGATCACCGCTTTTTCAATTGTGTCTATGGACTTTTTCAAATCCATATTTTGAATAATTATATCCGATCCTGCTTTCACCGTTTCAATCAGTGCATAGTCACTTGAGTAATTTTTTACAATGCCGCCCATTCGCATGGCATCCGTAATAATTACACCCTTAAACCCCATGCGATTCCGTAGAATATCCTGCATCCAGAATGAGGATAAAGTTGCAGGGTTCTGTGCATTGGGTTGATAATCGGGTGCATTCACGTGAGCAATCATTACTGCATCAACCCCTGCATCAATGGCTTTCTGGAATGGCGGAAGTTCGACTGACCACAATCGAGAAGAATCACTGGGGATTTGAGCCAGGGACGAATGGGAATCGGTCTCCGTATCTCCATGTCCGGGAAAATGTTTTGCTGTTGCCAACATGCCATTATCATGAAGCCCTCGAATAAATTCAACGGAATATCGATTGACCGAATCGGGATCTTCACCAAACGAACGGACGTTGATAATCGGATTTTTGGGATTATTATTCACATCCACGACTGGAGACAGATTGAAATGAATCCCCACTGCTCGAGATTCTTCTGCAGAAATTCGTCCGGATTCGTAGGCATATTTTGAATCTCCCGTGGCAGCAATCGCCATCATGGGCGGCAGTGTAACTGCACCGAGATAACGCCGTCCCAATCCCGATTCAATATCTGCATCTACCAAAATTGGTACTTTGGATTTCGCCTGCATTTCATTAAGCATGGTTAATGCGCTTCCCGTATCCCCAAACCAAATATGAAGAACGCCAATACCATCGGTGGCAATATGCTTTTGTATTTCCCGCCACTTTACACTTTCAAAATTCAAATATCGCATATTCATGCTGACTACCATCATTTGGGCAATCTTTTCACGAAGTGTAAGTTTTTTTAGCGTGGATTCCGCCCAGGGTTTTTCTGACGAAGATTGACCAGGGCCAGCACACGCAGAAAGCAGGAGGGCAAAACAAATAAAAAATATTCGGACAATCATAGCATAAAAATTAACTGAATTCCCCCCATAAATCTTTAACTTTTATTTCTATAAATGATGAATTCTTCACTTAATCATATCGAAACAATGATTGGCCAAATGATATTGGTCGGACTCAGAGGTGATTCTCCGGAAGATGCAAAAATATTTTTTGAATCACTTAAGGGGTTACCCATTGGTGGTGTCATTCTCTACGACCAAAATGTCACCATGTCACCGCCATCTTCACATAATATTCATTCACCGGAGCAAGTTATCGCTTTTAATAAAGCACTTCAATCTTTGAGTTCTGTTCCTCTGTTGATTGGTGTGGATCAAGAAGGAGGTCAAGTCAATCGGCTAAAAGAATCTTATGGTTTTCCTCCTTCAAAAAGCTGGGCCGAACTGGGCCAAATAAATGACATTGAAGAGACCCAGTCCCATTCAAATAATATGGCCTCTACATTATCCGATCATGGCTTTAATCTAAATTTCGCACCCGTTTTGGATCTATCCGTAAATCCAGATAGTTTTATTGCCAAAAAAGAACGCTGTTTTTCTAACAATCCAGTGTCTGTTTCTACTCATGCTGAATTGTTCATTTTATCCCATTTGGCACAAAATGTGGTTCCTGTCTGCAAGCATTTTCCGGGACAAGGCAGCGCCGGTGGAGATACCCATGAAGGAATTGTGGATGTAACAAAGACTTGGTCAGAAATCGAATTAAAGCCCTATCAAACTCTTATGGATCAAGACTACATTCCTGCCATCATGACCTCCCACCTTTTTCATAAAGGATTGGACCCAGAACTGCCAGCGACTCTTTCATCCAAAATATTAACTGATTTACTTCGTAATAAAATGGGGTTTGAGGGTGTCATTATTAGCGATGATCCTCAGATGGGTGCCCTCGCCAATCATTATGATTTAAAAACAATCATCCGACTTATGATCCATGCAAGTGTGGATATATTCTGTTTTGGGAATAATCTTTTTTATGACCCAATAATTGTGCAAAAAGTTCATTCGACCATTGTTGAATTATTGGATGAGGGGTTAATCACCATCACACAAATCGAACAATCCTTCAATCGTACCATGCAATTAAAAAAATCTATCGGGTTAATATGAGAATCATAGGCATAGATGGTGGTGCATCCAAAGTGTCTGGCGGTATTGTTGAAAAGATCAATCTAAATACGTTCAAATTAGTCGAGCCTGCCGTAGATATAAAGTATATTGAACATCCGAATTATAACACTGATTTTTTACCTCTCCCTCTATATTTACAATCTGAAAATCGAATCAGCCCTAATGAGAAAAATCAAGGATCAGTATTTATTGATTGTGTTTTAGAAGTCATTCAATCATTGGCTGATTCTAATCCGATTCAAGTTGCTATCGCAATGCCTGGAATAAAAAATAAAGAAGGTAGAGGAATTATAGCTATGGCCAACGGACCACGAATTCCAGACTTTTGCGACCAAATCGAACATGTTATCAATCTTAAACAACCAATACAGAGGTTAGAAAGCGATGCTGATATGTGCACGTGGGGTGAGGAATTTGCTGAAGGGGGTGCACTTCGGGATGTAAAAAATGGCTACTATATCGGTGGGGGGACTGGCGTGGCCGATGGACTTAAACTTAATGGTGATCTCGTTCCATTTGACGATGCCACTAATTGGATAGCTAAATCCTTTGAATTAAAAATGCCGAGTAGCCAATCATTAGAGACATATGCATCCATGTCGGGAATTAATAAACACCGTTTATCAAAATCTGATTTTGAAATAGGAAAAGTTCTGGGAAGCCTGCTTTTTGAACGAATTTCAACCATCTACTCCGGATGGAATAATCAATTCAAAGTTGGACGAATCCTTCAAGCCAATCATTCATATATAAATACGCTACTGGATCGAATTGTTATTGGTCAGCGTCTATCCCAATTTCTTCAATCTGAAGATGGTGATTTGATTTATCAATCAATGATCGGGGAATTAAAGGATAAATGCTTAAATGCCGCCGTTGCCATTTCCAATTATTATATAGTTGATGGAGAATTCAACAATGACATAATTGTCATGTCCAACCTGAGGGCCGCACCCATCATCGGTCTTGGCGCAAAAGTATGGATGAATCAATGCTAACACCTGGTTTAATTCCAAATAAAGAACCAATGATTCGTGTGGGGTTAATTTTACCTGAGGATAATATTCATTCTATCCAGATATCCTTTTCAGATACCCAATGTTTTGAAATTGAAACAATTGACCGATCACACCCTTCATTTGAAAATAGTGATCAATTGAGTTTGAGAATAGTAGATGGGAATCTGGTCATTCCTGAATTGAAATTTAAAGATACAGTACTCAAAATAATTCCATCCATTTCTCAGGATGATCTTTTCATAACCATAGATGGAATCCTCGCCGGCCGTGGTTTTCATTGGGAGAAGAAAATCAGCGCATCCTACTGGGGCATTCTTGAATTTTGTGTTTCCAATGGAAAAATGATGGCTGTCAATGAACTGCCTCTAGAGTATTATTTGAAATGTGTGGCCACATCAGAAATGAGTGCCCAATGCCCGCCGGAATTTTTGAAGACCCAAACTATTGTAGCGCGTTCATGGCTTTTGGCCAATATTGAACAAAAACACCGTCATCTTGGGTTTGATATTTGCAACGATGACTGCTGCCAGCGATATCAAGGAATGGGGAATTGTTCCGAGGCATCCATCAAAAGTGCCGAGGCCACCTTTGGTAAGGTAATCATGTTTGAGGATAAAATTTGCGATGCTCGTTATTCAAAATCTTGTGGTGGCATCACTGAGAATTTTGAAAATGTTTGGGAAGGTGATCCTGTCCCTTACCTCATTTCTGTTGAAGATGTGGATTCAAAAGGCACCGCCTTTTGTAGTCCAGACATTGTGCCTGAAGAATCGCTTAAATCCTTTATCGGCAATGTGGATGAAAAAGGGCAATACTTTCGCTGGACCTTCGAACCGACCCAGGATGAACTCATTCGATCATTGAAGAATAAACATAAAATAGAAGCTACAGAAATATTACAATTGACCCCTGAAAAAATTGGAAACTCCGGTCGAATCATTAATTTAAGAATTGATTACAAAGATATTCAAAATAATCTGAAGTCCATCGCAATTCATACAGAATATGAAATTCGAAATATCATGTCCCCCTCTTTTTTATTCAGTTCTGCTTTTTCTGTCAAAAAAAATGAAAATGGCAATTTCAATCTAATTGGCAAAGGCTGGGGCCATGGTGTTGGTTTGTGCCAAATTGGAGCCTTAGGAAGGGCATTGAACGGTCAATCAACCGAAAACATTTTAAATCATTATTATCCTGTTTCTAAATTGAAAAGAATTTATTCATCATGAATCAGCAATCAAAAAAACAATTATGGACATGGGTGCCTTCCCTTTATTTTGCAGAGGGCCTTCCTTATGCGATGGTGATGATTGTATCGGTTATCATGTACAAAAAGCTGGGTCTGACCAATACAGATATTGCGCTCTATACCAGTTGGCTTTACTTGCCCTGGATTATCAAACCACTCTGGAGCCCAATTGTAGATATTTTCCGTACCAAACGATTTTGGATTGTCACTATGCAATTGTTAATTGGTGCCGGATTAGCGGGCGTTGCTTTTACTATTCCTTCATCAGATCCACTTAAATATACAATGGTATTCTTCTGGTTATTGGCATTCAGTTCTGCCACCCATGATATTGCCGCCGATGGATTTTATATGCATGCCCTTTCATCCCACGACCAAGCTTGGATGATTGGTATTCGAAATACCTTCTACCGATTCGCCATTTTATTCGGCCAAGGCCTTTTGGTAATGTTTGCTGGAATGATGGAATTTTGGACAGGAAATGTAACAACTGCATGGTCTGTTACCTTTGGGGTTTTAGCCGGTTTATTCATCATCGTTTCAATTTATCATCGATGGACGCTTCCAGTTCCTTCGTCTGATTATAGACGTTCGCATTTAAAATTATCTGAAGCAGTCCAGAATTTTTTTCAAGTATTTATTTCGTTTTTCAAAAAACCCAAAATTGGTTTGGTAATCATTTTTATTCTTTTTTACCGATTTGGGGAAGCACAATTGGTAAAAATCGCTCCCCTGTTTATGTTGGATTCACTAGAAGCGGGAGGACTCGGTTTAACCACAATTGAACTTGGGTTTGCCACTGGAACACTAGGTATGATTATGCTCACAATTGGTGGAATTACCAGTGGTTTTTTTGTAGCCAAACATGGGTTGAAAGCCTGGATAGTTTGGATGGCGCTGGCGATGAAGCTTCCAGATCTTGTTTACGTATTTATGGCCTGGACCCAACCAGAAAGTTATCTCCTAATTAATATTTTTATCGCAATTGAACAATTTGGTTATGGCTTTGGCTTTACAGCATATTTGTTATTTATGATGATGATTTCCGAAGGAGAACATAAAACTGCACACTATGCTATTTGTACAGGATTCATGGCCTTGGGAATGATGATCCCCGGCATGTTTAGTGGCGTGCTTCAAGAATCAATCGGATATTACAATTTCTTTATTTGGGTAATTGTTGCTACAATACCGGGACTTATACTGATTAAATTTCTTCCTATTCATTCCAATTTTGGAAAAAGGAATAAAATATTATGACTGAAAAGCAAGATAGACTTATTTCCCTCGATGCATTCCGTGGTGCCACCATTGCACTTATGATTTTGGTCAACAACCCAGGAACTTGGGCTCACGTATATGCCCCGCTCCGACATGCCAAATGGCATGGATGTACACTCACTGATTTGGTTTTCCCTTTCTTCCTATTTATTGTGGGCGTTTCCATGCGGTTTTCATTTGAGAAATATGATTTTTCTAAATGGGGCCCTTTATTTAGAAAAGTGTTTAATCGATCTATCACAATTTTTGTGATTGGGCTACTCTTAAATGCGTTCCCTTTTGTTCGGCAAGATTGGGATTGGTCACACTTCAGAGTCATGGGTGTATTACAACGGATTGCTTTTGCTTATTTTTTCGCCAGTTTTATTGTGGCTCGATCCGATATTAAAAGAATAGTAAAAATCTCAGTTGCGCTACTGGTTGGATATTGGCTATTGCTGTCGAGCTATGGCTGGTATACAGGTTTGGATCCCTATGCGTTAAAGTCCAACTTAACACTGGTGGTGGATTCATTGATTATTGGCAGCAACCACCTCTATGGTGGTATGGGTATCCCCTTCGATCCAGAAGGTCTTCTCAGTACAATTCCAACCGTAGTGACAGTATTGATTGGCTTCCTTGTTGGTACTATGATCAAAACAGCCCAAGACCACAAAGATAATGCCCAGCGAATGGCGGTCTTGGGAGCATTTCTTATTATATTGGGTTGGACTTGGGGATTTATTTTTCCCATTAATAAACAGTTATGGACCAGTTCTTATGTTCTTTATACGGGTGGTATTGCCACACTTACCTTAGCTGGATTGGTTTGGATTATTGATGTCAGACAAAATAAAACATGGGCCAAACCACTCGTCATTTTTGGCTCCAATTCAATATTTTTATTCGCAGCTTCAGGTCTATGGACCAAAACGATTCTAAAAATTAAATTTGACCTTGATGGAACACTCACATCTGGATATTCCTATTTATACAATACAATATTTCAACCAATAGCCGGAGATTTAAATGGCTCTTTTTTGTTTGCACTATTTCATGTATTCATGTTTTGGTTCATTCTGGCTTGGATGTATCGTAAAAAAATATATATAAAAATATAATCATCTTGATTTTTCTTTAAAAACATAGTAGTCTCCTATATAACAATAATAAATAGGAGTTAAATATGTCAAATAGACCCAAATTTAAATCCCAATATGAAAATTATATTGGTGGAGAATGGGTAGCACCGGTAGATGGTGAATATTTCGAAAATAAATCACCTGTTGACGGTAGCGTCATTGCAAGTGTACCTAAATCAAATAAGAATGATATTGATTTAGCGGTTAAAGCTGCATGGAAAGCAGCGCCAACTTGGAATAAATCCTCTGCAACAGAACGAAGCACTTTGCTCAATAAAATTGCAGATCGGATTGAAGAAAATCTTGAAAAACTCGCATTAGTCGAAACGTGGGATAATGGTAAAGCAATTCGTGAAACAAATGCGGCGGATATTCCGTTAACCATTGACCATTTCCGTTATTTCGCCGGTGTAATTCGTGCGGAATCGGGTGAAGTGTCTGATTTAGACGCCAGTACTGTTTCAATGGAAATCCATGAACCATTAGGTGTTGTGGGGCAAATTATCCCTTGGAATTTCCCAATACTCATGGCTGCTTGGAAATTGGCACCTGCATTGGCAGCAGGAAACTGCGTTGTATTGAAACCAGCAGAACAAACACCTGTTTCAATTTTATTTCTGATTGAAGCTATTGCAGATTTACTGCCACCAGGTGTTGTAAATGTTGTAAATGGATTTGGCCCTGAAGCTGGAAAGCCATTGGCCACCCACCCAGACGTAAAGAAAATTGCCTTTACGGGTGAAACAACAACAGGTCGCCTCATCATGCAATATGCATCGGAAAATATTATTCCATTCACTTTGGAATTGGGTGGTAAATCACCAAATGTTTTCTTTGATAGCGTCATGGCAGAAGATGACAATTTCCTTGATAAAGCAATTGAAGGGCTTGTGCTTTTTGCATTTAATCAGGGTGAAGTTTGTACATGTCCGTCCAGAGCATTGATTCAAGAAAATATCTATGACGCTTTTATGGAACGTGCATTAAAACGTATCGAAGCCATTACTATGGGTGATACCCTTGATGGTGGAACCATGATGGGTGCTCAAGCTTCCAATGATCAATATCAGAAGATTCTAAATTACATAGATATTGGAAAACAAGAAGGTGCTGAAGTACTCATTGGTGGAGAAGCTTATAATAATGAAGTTTATCCTGAAGGGTACTATATCAAACCAACTGTATTTAAAGGCAATAACAAAATGCGCATTTTCCAAGAAGAAATTTTTGGTCCTGTGTTAGGTGTTACCACCTTTAAAGATGAAGCGGAAGCATTGGAAATTGCCAATGATACCCTTTACGGTCTTGGTGCCGGTGTATGGACTCGTGACATTCATCAAATGCAAACATTCTCACGTGGAATAGAAGCGGGACGTGTTTGGTGTAACTGCTATCATGCATACCCTGCACATGCTTCATTTGGTGGATATAAAAAATCCGGAATTGGTAGAGAGACACATAAAATGATGCTCAATCATTATCGTCATACCAAGAACGTATTAATGTCTTATGATAAAAATCCTTTAGGATTCTTTTAAATCAAAAGATGGAATGCGGGCAGTTTTAACTGCCCGCATTTTTTATGTTTACCGAACGCCTCAGCGTAACCAATAAAGCCATAGCGGTTATAGATCAATTACGAGAGAAACATGGTGAACTCATGTTTCATCAAAGTGGGGGGTGTTGCGATGGATCTGCACCCATGTGTTTTGAAAAGGGTGAATTTTTAATAGGCTCCAGAGATTTATGCCTCGGGACGATTCATGGTTGTGAGTTTTATATGGCTGAAGATCAATTTGAATATTATAAATATTCACATATTACTGTAGATGTTTCCGAAGGACGGGGATCAAGCTTTTCCTTAGAAATCCCACTTGGATTAAGGTTTATGGCCGTATCTCGAATCTTAACGGATACAGAATGTGAACTCTTGAAACCACCGAAATACCAATAACTCGGTTTTTTAGCCTGAATACATCCCATCCAGCAAATCTTGATATCGCTGCGTCACTATTTTTCGTCGAACCTTCATCGTTGGTGTTAATTCATCTTTATCCTGATCAAAATCTTCTTCTAATATTTTAAATTTTTTGATCGTTTCATAGCTGGGAAGCTCTCGATTCAATGAAGATATCTCGTGATGAATAAGATCAATAATTTCTTTTTTCTTAGTTAAATCGCCCAAATCCTGATAGAGAATTTTTCGATCTCGAGCAAACTTTGCAAGTTCATCTTCATCCATTGTAATTAATGCAGTCAAATAGGCCCTTTTATCTCCATACACCATGGATTGGCTGATATAAGGACTTGTCTTTAGTAAATTTTCTATATTTTGGGGAGCCACATTCTTACCACCTGCTGTAATAATCAAATCTTTTTTCCGATCGGTAATAAATAAATATCCTTCCTTGTCAATGTGACCAACATCTCCCGTTTGAAGCCACTCAATATCATTTTCATCTTTTATCAATAATTCATCTGTGGCATCCTGATTGTGATAATATCCTTCAATATTTTGAGGGCCAAGACAACAGATTTCTCCATCATCTGCAATTTTTACTTCCGTACCAGGAAATATTTGCCCAACAGATCCAATTTTTATCTGTCCGATTTTGTTAGATGAAATCACACCGGTGGTCTCTGTCATTCCATAGACTTCATAAATGTCTAAGCCAACCTTATGAAAAAAGTGAATAATGTTGGGAGAAATGGGCGCAGCTCCAGAAATCATAAATCTGATTTTTCCTCCAAAAATGTCTTGAATCTTCTGGAAAATAAGGAAATGGGCAATACGGTGTTTTACCCAGAGAAATGGCGTTGGTGATTCTCCTTTATCTTTTTTCTCAATAAAAGCACCACCCACTTTTATTGCCCAATTAAATATCGTTTTTTGAATCCAGGATGCATCTTTAATTCCAGTAGAAATTTTAGCATAAAACTTTTCGAAAACTCTGGGTGTGCCAAACATGATTGTGGGACCGGTTTGTCTTAGGTTCGCAGGCATATCTTCCAAACTTTCAGCAAAAACGGTCTCATTCCCAATGTACAATTTCATAAAATGCCCTAAGTCCCGTTCTGCAATATGTGCCAGGGGTAAATAGGCAATACCCAAATCTTTTCGCGTCACATTGAACATTGGTTTCAAATGTTGAACCACGGAAAATACATTACGGCTATTAATCATGCCAGCTTTGGGGTGCCCTGTGGTACCCGATGTATAAATGAAACTGATTAAATCTTCAGGGTCTCCTTTTTGTAATGCTTCGGTATAATGATCTGGGTTCTCTTTTCCATAATAAATACCGTCCTCCCTGAATGATGATAGTGATTTAACATTGAGAATGTTTTTCGGTAAGTACTTATCAAAAACAATGGCCTGTTTAATATCTGGGAGCCTGTCCCAAATTTCTAATAGTTTATCCAATTGTTCCTGATCTTCTAAAAAAATGAATTTTGATTCACTATGATCAGCGATATAGTGAACTTGTTCCTCGGTATTGGAATGGTAAATTGGTGCTGTAACACCGCCAATAGACATGATGGCTAAATCAACCACAACCCATTCAAATCGAGTCTGGCTAATGATGGAAACTTTATCTCCACGATTAATGCCAGCCTTTATCAATGCATTTGCTATATCTCGAACCCAAGCGCCATATTGATTCCATGTGACCGATTCCCAAATGCCTTTCTGCTTCCACCAGGTTGTAATATCTTGGCCATAATTATCTACATTATACCAAAATAGTTTTGGAACTGTATTATGTACTGACAGATTTGGATTGCTCAACTGCCACTCCATAATTTTGCTCTTCGTACATACTTCCCCTCGCCCAAATACATTTCTCTTACTTTTTCTTCTTCGTATAGCTCATCATATGTACCACTCAAAAATATTTTTCCCGATGTAAGCACATATCCATAATCTGCAATTTTTAGAGCATGGTTCACATTTTGTTCAACCAATAAAATGGTGACTCCAGATTGATGAAGTTCTTTAATCGTACTAAAAATATCTTGTACAAGTAGTGGCGATAATCCTAATGAAGGTTCGTCCAACAAAAGTATTTTTGGTTTAATCATTAGCGCGCGAGAAATTGCCAACATCTGCTGCTCGCCACCACTCATGGTTCCAGCCCGTTGAGCTTTTCGTTTATCCAAAATAGGAAAATGGCGAAATGCTTCTTTCATTCTTTCATGGAGTAATTCTTTTTCTTTTATCAAAAATCCACCCATAAGTAAATTTTCTTCAACCGACAACTCCGGAAATATTCGTCTCCATTCTGGTACATGGCTAATGCCCATTTTTACAATGTCTTCCGGATTTTTTCTGTCGATTCTCCTGTCTTCAAAGTGAATCGTTCCATATTCTGGTTCAACCAACCCGCTAATGGTCTTTAGAATTGTACTTTTCCCGGCACCATTTGCTCCCAATATAGTCACCAATTGCCCTTCTTTTACCTCTAAAGAAACACCATGCAATGCTTTCACTTTTCCATAATAAGTTTCGACTCCAATAAGCTTAAGCATCTGCAGGGTCTCCCAAAAATGCTTTGATAACATCAGGATGATTTTTGACTTCTTCTGGTTCGCCAATAGCCAATATATTTCCTGAATCCAATACACAAATTCGATCGGAGATACTCATGACTAAACTCATATCATGTTCTACAACCAAAACTGTAATACCCAAATCATCTCGTATTTCTGTAATAATTTTAGCTATTTCATAAGTCTCTTGGTCGTTCATCCCTGCAGCCGGTTCGTCCATGAGGATTAATTTAGGTTTGGCCACAAGGGCTCGAGCTATTTCTGTAAGCTTTTGAATACCAAAAGGTTGGCCAATCATATATTTACTTTCATAATTAGCGATACCTAATAAATCCAAGATTTCCAATCCCATTGCTTCTTCTTTTTGTCGCTGTTTTCTGCTCAACCATCGTTGAATAGTAGATCGATTATCTATCCTATGATGTGCGCCCAATAGAATATTATCTAAAATAGTCATAAATGGAACATTTTGTATATTTTGAAATGTACGTGCAATTCCAGCATTCATTATTTGATGTGGTTGCATTTTTAATAAATTATGGCCCTCAAAAACAATCTGCCCTTTTTGAGGGTCATTAAATCGATTTATACAATTAAACAATGTTGACTTCCCTGATCCATTTGGTCCAATCAAAGAAAATATTTCACCTTTATCTACATTAAAAGACACATCATCTAATGCCACAACACCAGAAAATTGCATATGCAAATTTTTTATAGTTAATTCTGTCATAACAAAAAAAGCCCCCGGAAAATTACCGAGGGCTTTTCATTTGAATAATTTTAATCAATCCAATCTGTAATAACTGTTTGAACGCCATCTTTAACTTGAACTAAGATGACAGATTCAGTTCCAGCGTGATCTTTTGAATTGTAAGTGATAGGAGGGAATGCCCCTGAATCCCACTTATTTAAAGTTTCCAAACCATTAATTAATCGTTCACGAGTTAGATTTTTTCCTGCTCGTTTTAATCCTTCTACGAGTACTTTTGCTGTAATATATCCATAAAAATGGTACATCCCCATATAGGCTTTAGGGACTTCATATTGGGCACATAGCTCTCGATATTTGACAGCGGAAGGCGCATCGGAATTCCATAAATTTGCAAAATTTGCAGAAATGAATCCTTCACCTGCAGGACCTGCAGCCAGTGAAACACGGTGGTCCATAGTTGGGCTCGTTCCAAAAAATTTAGGAGAATATCCCATCGCAGCAGCGGTTTTCATCACGATGATAGGTTCCTTTACTACGCCAGCAATTATGACATGAGTAGCACCGCCTTTAATCATATTCCCGACCTGTCCAGCAAAATCAGTTGCACCACGCTGATAGGCCTCTTTCTGGATAGAAATACCTTGACTGGCTTCAGCTTCTGAAGCTCCTTTTAGTACATTTTCACCATAATCATCATCTTGATAAATTATTCCAATTTTAGCATTGGCATTATCTTTTAGAATATAATCTACAAGAATAACCGTTTGTTTATCATAGCCAGTATCTGTATGGAAAATCAAATTTCCTGCAGGGCGAGTCATGTCAGACATTGTGCCTGATTGAGTTGCTGGTGCAATAAGAGGTGTTCCGGTTTCAGCCAAAATTGGTCGAAGCGCTTCACATGGCGATGTACCTATCACGTGATAAAGACAAAACACCTGATCTTTTTCAATAAGTTTCTTTGCCGCAACGACTGCTTTCTGAGGGTTGTATTGATGGTCTTCAACCAACATTTTTATTTTGCGCCCGTGGACACCACCAGCTTCATTGATATATCGAAAATATACATTTGAACCTGAAGGTAAAACGGCACCCAATTCTTTCATCGGGCCACTTAGATCTTGGATATTCCCAATGATGATTTCAGTATCCGTCACACCAGGTGTCGGTGCCTGTTTGCCACATCCGACAAAAACCAAGCCCAGCATGATAAATAATCCTATTATTTTTTTCATGATGATTCTCCTTTTTTTATTAATTTATGTGAAACGCTTTCGCGGGTTAAATGGAAATATTTTCCAGTAAATTCTTAGTTTTAACCACATACCATATAATCCCATGGGTTGGAATATAATAAACAAAAACATTATAAGACCAAAAATGAGTGACTGAATATCCCCAGCATTTGTATTCATAAAAGAGTGTATCCAATCTTCAATCATAGGCACATATAAATTATCGAGTAATACGATAAATAAAGTACCTAAAACTGCACCATAAATTGAACCGGCACCCCCAACCAAAACCATTATAATAAAATAAATGGATAGTAACATATCAAAATGATCGGTTGAAATAAAGTGGCTTGTATGGGCAAATAGAACACCTGCAAATCCTGCAAAAAGTCCAGAAATAAAAAATGCCAACATTTTATACTTTGCCAAATTAATACCGGATGCTTCCGCTGCTTGTTCTGAATCTCGGATAGCCATAAAGGCGCGACCAATCTTTGATTTAGCCAACCGTCTTCCCGCAAATATAGCTAAGATTACACATGTATAAATTAAATAATAGTTGTCCCAATCTGACTTAATTGTATACCCAAATAATACCGGAGATGAAACATCAAGACCGCCGGCACCGTGAGTCCATTCGCGAAATGCAATGATAAGGCGCTTAACGATAAAACCAAAACCCATAGTTGTCAAGCCTAGATACATTCCAGTTATCCGAAGTGCAGGAAATCCAATAACAAATCCGAACAATCCGGCAATTAAAGGGGAAATAATTAATGATATGAAAAAAGGGATACCTGCTTGGTCAACCAATATAGCTGAAGTATAAGCTCCAATGGCTAAAAATGCACCATGTCCCAAAGAAATAAGGCCCGTATATCCGCTCAGTAAATCGAGACCAACAGTAAGAATGATATAAATCCCAGCCATATTCAATACAAATAAATAATATTTGTAACTGAAAGTTGCAGATTGAAGTAAAAATGGAAGCAATAAAACAAACCCAATTAGCAAGGGTATCCAATATAAATTTTCGTCTTCGTATCGGCCCTTCATTATACCTTCTTCACTTTTTCTACACCAAATAGACCATCTGGTTTTACCATCAATACTGCAATCAAAACAATCCAAACAATAATATCATTGATTTCTTTAATCCATTCGAAGTGGAATGATAATGTCCCCATACTCACCGTCTCAATCACACCCAGAATAATACCGCCTACAATGGCACCACCTATAGATCCAAACCCACCTAAGACTGCGGCAGGAAATGCTTTTAAACCTAAAAACCCCATAGAAGTATCTAATAAGGACATTCTCGGTGCAAGTAAAATTCCACTTATAGTTGCAACTATTGCTGAAAAAATCCAAACCAAAGCATGAACTCTATTTACGGGGATACCCATTAACTGGGCTGCAATTGGATCTTCAGATGTAGCTTGCATGGCTATGCCCCATCGTGTTTTATTAAAAAAATAATAAAATAATGAAACTAGAATTATTGCACTTCCAATAATAAAAATATCCAATATTGAAATAACTATACCACCAATTTTAATCACGTTTTCTCCGAAGGGTGATACAGGTAACAAACTCATAGGCCCGGCAATCATTGCCACAATTGCACGAAGAATTATGGATAAACTGATTGTGGCCATTATAACAGAAAAAATGGGTTCATCCTTTAAAGGCCGGTTTATCACAAAATCTAATATCCAGCCAAAGGCAACTGCAAAAATAATACTTCCTATTAATGCAACAAAAAATATCCATAACGATGGCTCGCCTGCTGACGAAATAAATTGAGTTACGAAGAAAAAATTGACAAATGCCCCGACCATCATCAATTCACCCTGTGCAAAGTTTACAACTTCAGTCGCTTTATATATTAGGGTAAACCCCAATGCAATTAGAGCGTAAATGCTTCCAAGTGCAATACCACTAATAACTTCTTGGCTGATATCTGTAAATAATGAAATCATAATTTAAATAAATCGCTTGAATAATGGATGACGCATAGTGAGTATTATAAATTCACAATTGAATGTGGTGCCCATTTATTTTTCCACGGTTTAGATTCTTCCAATTGATAGGCCAACTTAGCCAACACGGATCCAGATAAAGCAGCTATGGCAGATGATTCTATAAAATCTTTTCGATTAATCATTAGATGATTTCCTATTTAAATTGGAAGAAATATTAATCATAAATTAATTCAAATTATAATCAAGAGGGGTATTACAAAATACAATTCACAGAGCAAAGTAAACATTAATGGTTAACATCATTAATACTTTGTATTTGATAAGAATTAAATAAAACATTTAGAACCGTTTCTTTTATTGTATCAGTTTCAAATCGAGAATCGATTCGTCCTTTAGCCATGGTTGTGATTAATCCATGCAAAACACACCAGCAATAGGTAATTAACAATAGTGGGTTCTGAACTTTAACCGAACCATCATCAATTCCTTCCTTGACTGTTTCAATTAATACACCGCCTAGAATTCTTTCTTGCTCATAAATTTTTTCTTTTAAATCTACTGAGTTTAATTTGAGAGAATACATGACATAATAATAACCAGGGTTATCAAAGGCAAAGTCTATATAATTCCGACAGAATTCTTCAATTCTTTCCAGAGGTGTTATTGGTTTTGCTGCTGTCTTTTGATCTATTTCGATCAGGATACCGAATCCTTCCTCTATGAGTTTTTCTATGATCGCATTTTTGTTCTCATAATAATAGTATATAGAAGGTGCCTGACAGTCAAGCTTTGCAGCAAGTTTTCGCATCGATAATCCTTCGTAACCATTATTAATAAGTAATTTTTTAGCGGCCTGCAAAATTTCTTCCGCTGTTAAATGGGTATTTGGTTTTCGGGGCATTTATATTTATTTCTATCTAACGGTGTTAGTGATATTACAGCAGGCTATCATTATTTTATAATTATTTAATTTATAAATGTCTATTTATTATTGGAGTCTCATTAATTAAATAAATAGCTATATTAGCGGATATGAGTAATAATAATATTTGTATTATTTTAGGCATACTCTCTTGTGATTAATGTCTATTATGTACGATTAATCAAATAGGTGAAATACTTACGTCTCGAATAACTAAATCCGCATTCCCAGAAATGGGGTCAATAGCAGTTTCATTCTTTGGGTGGAACTTTACTCATAGCACGTTCGGTGAGCGCTGTAATCGTCAATGAAGGGTTGACACCTGGATTAGCTGAAATCATGGAACCATCACAAATCATCATATTTTTATATCCAAATACATGGTTATCTATATCAATTACACCTTCAGTTGAATCCTTACCCATGCATGCACCTCCTAAAATATGTGCTGTAGAAGGTATCCCTAATAATGATTCATTTAACAATGCGCTGGCTTTTCCATTGACTATTTTGGAATATTGATCTGCCACTTTTTTAGCTTGAGGCATGAATGCTGTTGGTGCGTCACCTGTATCCAGCCCTGAGTTTAACCCTATATTTAGTGGTCCTTCGGAAAACTTTAGGGTACTGTCTATTGATTGCATAAACAACAATACTTGGGTACGCTTAGCCCAATCATCCACAAAAATCATTTTAATATTTTGAATTGGATGTCTGACCAAATCAAATAAAAGTTTTAGAAAACGAATAAATATATTTTTTCCTTCTATTCTAGGGAGAAGTAATAATCGCCAGAATCCTGATCCTTTATTATATCTCACTGGTTCAACATGAGTATCCTCATCAGTATTTAAAATAGAACCTATAGCAATACCGTCAGAAAAAATATTTTTACGATCCATGGATGTAATGGGCATTAGTGCCTCTGAATTGGTTCGGACCATACTGCCCAGTTTATCAGATAAATGAGGGAGAGAATTTCGTTTTAATTTTAATAATAACTTTACGGTCCCCAATACACCACCAGAAAAGACGACACCCATTGCTGTGGTTGTTCCTTTTTTCCTAAATATTTTTGTAGTTGAATCTTCCCATGATACTTTATACCCATCCTTCCCGTCGTTATTATCGATGGGAGACACATCCACGACCATCGATTCTGCCTGCACATTCGCACCATTTTTCTGAGCTAAAAATAGATAATTTTTATCTAATGTATTTTTTGCATTATACCTACAACCGACCATACAGCCTCCGCAAAAAGTACACCCAGATCGTTCAGGCCCATCACCTCCAAAATAAGGGTCTTGTATATTTTCGCCGGGTTTCCCGAAATAGATAGATACATTTGTTTTGTGAAAATGGTCAGGTCGTCCCATTTCTTCAGCCATTTGTTTTAATGCCTCATCCCCAACTTCTAAACGCGGGTTGGGCGCTGCACCCAGCATCTTAAGTGCCAAGGGGTAGAAATCTTTAAGTTCTGATTCCCAATCCGCCAAATGAGACCAGCTATCCGATGTATAAAACCTTTCTTTAGGAACGGGGAGGGTATTGGCATATACTAAAGAACCGCCACCGACGCCAACACCAGATAAAATATTCACATGACGTAACATGGTCACTCTCATTATACCATAAAATTTAAATAAGGGTACCCAAAGCCACTTTTTTAAATTCCAAATAGTCTTGGGAAAGTCCTTTTGTTTCCACCACTTCCCTTTTTCTATTACCAATACTTTATAACCTTTTTCCGATAATCGCAGTGCAGAAACAGACCCGCCAAAGCCCGAACCAATTACAATATAATCATAATCATAAGTCATGGTGTCACCAAATTATATTTTCCTGTGGGATTATCAAACAACCTAAAAAACTGCAATAGATCTATTACATTTCCTTCAACTTCTAACTCATCTGAGAAAAGTGTTTCTTTTATACCAACTTGTTTCAAAACGATCTTTAAAAATAATTCATGGGTAATCTTGAGCGTTGCATTTGCATTTAGATTTGAGATCCCCTCTTGATAATTTAAAACAGCATTTTCAATTACGAGTGTGTAGCTTTCATTTATGTCTGAGAAAATAATGTTAACGATAATATTTTTTCCATCCGCCTTTGGGCCATTTAATCGAACAGCCATTGAATTAAAAAATTCTGAGATAGGTGTATGATTAAATATCCCAGCCATATCAGATATATCGAGTCCATTTTTAATAGATCCATGGCGTAATTCATAAGCGCCAGACAAATAATTATCTCGCCATGGACCGGCTTCGGCCTGATACCCAAGTTGATCATAAGTTTTTGCCAATAATTCACGGGCATTTTTATTTTTTGGATTAGCAAATATCAAATGGTTTAGTACTTCCGCTACCCAACGATAATCACCTTCATTATATGATACGATGGCTTTTGTCATTAATGTTTTCTCCCCTCCCATATAATCTACATATTTTTCTGCAAGATCTATGGGTGGCAATGGATCTAAGTGAGCGGGGTTACCGTCATACCAGCCGAAATAATATTGATAAACAGCTTTTGAGTTCTGTTTAATATTTCCATAATAACCCCGATTATAAAACTTATATTCAAGAGATTTTGGGAGTTTAATATTTTCAGCAATTTCATTTGGCGTGGCACCATTGTTGGCCATTCGAATCGTCTGGTCATGTATGTATTTATACATATCTCTTTGGCCTTTCATAAACTCAAGTATTCGATCATTTCCCCATTTGGGCCAATGGTGACTCCCAAAATAAACTTCCATTTCCGAAAATAAATTCATTGCTTCGTCTATATATTGACTCCATTTCATTGCATCACGAACTTTTGCGCCTCTTAACGTATATAAATTATGCATGGTTATTGACAATAATTCTGATCCGCAAAATACTTTTTTCTTCGGAAGATAAAATGTGAGTTCTGACGGTGCCTCTGAATCTAGTGCCAATTGAAAAATAAACGCTACCCCATCAATAACCATTTGCTGACCTGTCTTTGAAATAATATTGGTCGGTTTGAGAATACTAACCGAACCAAATGCCGGATTTTTCCCTAGACCTGATCCAATATGTCCACGTCCGGATCGGGGTAACAATTCACCGAACATATATAATGCCCTCCGCCACATACTGATCCCAGTCATAATATTCTCACTTGTAGCTTCAGCCATAAACCCTTGAGGTGCGATAATTGGGATACTCGTTGTTTCTCCCAGCCCTGAAACGCCACCAAAGTGATCAATGTGGCTATGGGTAAAAATGATTGCAGAAATAGGATCGTCACCTAAATGTTTCCGAAATAGTTCTATCGCTTTTTCTGCCGACTCTGTAGATGTTAATGGATCAATCACGATCCAACCAGTTTCACCCTTAATAATCGTCATATTGGACAGATCATACCCTCGCACTTGAAATACCCCATCAGACACCTCAAATAAACCATGAATGTTATTGAGCTTTTCTTGCCGCCACAAACTTGGATTTACACTATGGGGTGCATCGCCCTTTATAAATTCATATGCTGGTAAATCCCACACCATTCTTTGTGTATTTTTATGACGAACCTGCATTTCAGAACTTTTTGCAATAAACCCTCTATTAGCATCTAAATAATCCTGATTGTCTTCGAAGGAAAGTTCCTTATAAATGGATTTATTTTTTTGAATTGTCTGAGCCGTTGGTTCCGTAAATCCAAATGAACTGGATTCATTCAATTTTTCCTTACCACATGAAATGAATCCGAATAAAATAATAGAAAAACAAATGGCATTTCTCATTTTCCCTAAAGGTGTAAGTATACTCATTAATTGATATCCTATATTACATTTTTGCACAGCGGATTAAGAGCGACTTGGTAATGGCATCCTCTCTTAATTGTCTGACTGGTTCATAATCTGGATCATTTGCAAAATTCATAAATGTGGGCCAGTCAGGCCATTCGATAAAAAAGATCATGTCTGCATCAAATTCACCAATGATGGCATCCTGAGGTACATATAAATCTGAATGCATTCGACCACCGTATTTCTTTAATAATGGGCTTACAGATTTCATATATTGTTTATATTTATCGTGACCATCTTTAGGCTTGAACCATAATGCATTCAACATATAAATAGAGTCTTTATCATTCATATTATTTTTACTTCTTTTTGCATTTACCATCAATAATTTAAATAATATTGCTTTTTTAAATTTTCCCATTTGTTGTCCATATGATTTTATTGTATTAAAATTTGAGGTTGAATTAAACAAATTAAAATCAAAACACAAATAATTAATATATAGAGTCAAAATATGGAAGTACCTCAATCATTACGAAAGTGGCTCATGTTTCACTTTTATGTGGATTACGCTTTTGCAATACCCTTTTTCTTTTTTCCAGAATACCTTGCATCAACGTTGAATTATGAACCACTTGACCCCTTAGCCGCACGAATGGCAGCTGCAGCATTATTTGGCATTGGCTACAGTTCACTAATTGCTTCGAAATTTGATTTAGAAAAAATGCGACTAAAATTGAAGTGGGCCGTAATTTGGGCTGGTTCCGCTACTATTGGTTTATTTTGGGGTGCCTTTTCAGTAGATCATTTATGGGGTTGGGCTTTTGGAATTATTTTTCTCCTCTTTTTCATTTTGTGGTCAACTTATGCCATTAAACTAAAAGCATTTACAACAGATTGAGCCCTTTAATAAAAAGACAGACTTTTATACCCATTCTGTTGGGGGGAATCATTGGAATTTCAACCTTTTATCCATTCACCTATACCAACACCATTTCGATGAATCTAATAGGTGGGATAAAACGAAACCAGTGGGTAACTCATTTTGATCTATCTATGGAAAATCAAAATCCTTGGTTACGAAACTATATAGCATTCATCGGATTGTTAGGTAGTATTCGTCCAGAGGTTATTTATCTTGAAACAATGAAGGATGATGAAAATGAAAGGCTTTCAGGCGATAATGATTATATACTAAGTGGTTTCCCACCAAATTCTCGTTATTGGAGTTTTGTAATTTATGATTTTGAGAATCGTAGAATAGAACCGTTTGAAGAAACTGTCGCCAATTCCTATCGGACGCCCATTCAAAAGACTGGATTATATGAAATAATATTGACTGACCATCCAGAAAATTATCCTGGGAAGATAGCCATCAACCATGGGGGTGCAAACTTTTCTATAATTATGCGTATTTACGGTCCGAACCTCAAGTATTATACGGACAAAGAATCAATTCCTGTAGGCAGGATTAAGAAGGGCAATCACAATGGGTAAATGGATAACCAAGCTATTGGGTACAGCTATTTTAACCCATGGGTTCTTAATCTGGATTGGACCCGAAATTGTAATGCGTAAACTTGATAGAGATTTAGAGGCTGCAAAAATGTACGTCGAAGAATGTGGGGAACGATGGAAAAATGGTGTGTTTTATATCAATCCATCTTGCCTTTCAAATAAATCTTCCGCTCGAAAACCAAACCCTGATTTTTTATATTATCTTATTCCTTACGATTTAAGCAATGGGGATTTATATGTTTCTACACCCGTACCATCAGATGATAGATATTGGTCTATTCATGCACACAACAGAAATACAGATGCGTTTTATAGGATTTCGAATACAGAAATAGATAAAGACAAATTCGAATTCTTAATCACAAGAGATAAAAGTAAAACTGCCGATATTCCTATTGCCTATGCTACCTCTAAAAAAGGTGTTATTTTAAATCGACTGGTGATGAAAGATTTTTCCGAGTATGAAATGCTAGATACATTTCGTAGATATACGTTTCGTGAATATCGCTGAATTAACCCTTTATCAAATTCTTGAAAGTGGTTTTTAGCCAAATCAAGGAAATTAAAATTGATACAATGGTGGAAATAATCATAGCATACCATACCCATTCAATAGGTTTATTTAACACCATGGTAAAAAATAGAGCCAATGGTGCTGAGACACCTAAAATTCGAATAGATGTAATCACCAGCATTGGAAGTCCTTTACCCAACCCCTGAAGAATTCTCCCCACGCTCATACCAAATGCAATGAGTGGATAAATAAGACAAATGGTTCTAATGTAAGTAACTGCAATAGATTGAATATCAACTTCCTGGGTAAAACTCTTCACAACAAACGGCGCGAAAATATAAAGTAGTATTGACAAAATACTCGTGACCATGATAGCGCAAATTATTCCATATTTTGCAATAAATTTAATTTTTTCAAACTCTTTGGCACCATAAAACATACCAACAATTGTTGTTAAAGCAGATGCAATTGCCATTATAGGAAGAAAGATAACCATATCCATCCTTCCGCCCACTTGGTAAGCCGCAACAGCATCTGTTGAGAATCGAACCAAAATTCGGTTAAATACCAATTGGCCAAATGCCATAATGATCATGGACATTGAGGCAGGGAACCCAACTCGAATTATATCTTTTACAATAAACATTGATGGTGAAAAATCTCGCATACGAAATTTGATATATGCGTGTTCTTTTATAAATAACATATAGACAAAAATAAGAAACACAATTAATTGACTTATGGCTGAAGCCATTGCTGCACCGCCGACGCCAAATTCTAGTGTAAAAATGAATATGGGATCTAAAATAATATTTATAATTGTTCCAAGACCTGCAACTGCCATTGGCAGTTTCATATCACCTTCACCAGATAATATGGATCGAAAAAACGTAGAAAAGACCATAAAAGGAAGCCCAATAAGGCTAATCTTTAAATAAGACCAGCTTACGGGTAATACAGATTTAGTCGCACCCAATCTGCGTAATAAATCTTCACCATAAATCAATCCAAGTGTTGTCAGTATTATACTAATTATTAAACCCAATGCTACGGCGTGTTCCGCTGTATTATCAGCACTGACTTTATCTTTGGCGCCTATGAATCTGGCAATGGAAGCTGTAACACCACTCCCCACGCCGAATGATAAACCAAGAACAAGAAAAAATAAGGGCATATTAAATGCCACTGCTGCAATAGCATCCCCTCCAAGGCGCCCAATGAAAATCATATCCACAATTGTATATAAAGTATGGATACCCATCCCGGCCATTATTGGAATGGCCAGAGTCCATAATGCTTTGGATGGATTATTTAGAAAGCCATCTATACGGGAATTCTTTTCTTTTGGCAGATTCATAGGCGCCGAATTTAGAGGGAATTAATTTGGGAAAAATTATATTTAAATATTGGGAAAAGAAATAGTCCACGGATCCTTAATAGTCAGGTCATCTATATGCCCTGAAAGCGCTTCAGATTCATACCAAATATGCAAGTGGGTATATCGTGTATGATGGGTAAATATTGCTTGGTGTTTTTCAGAATAAAATCCTAAAATTTTTCCATTAACTTCTGAATCTTTCCTTTTCCAAGATTTAGCTAAGTGATCATCGTGACTGCCATCTTTATCTTGTGGAGAAATAATATGCCAAGCCACGTTGTTGAATTTTCCTTCTATGATAAAAGGAAAAGGGTTCTCTGTATCAACACCCGCTTTTATAGCTTCCTGTTTAATCATTGTATCAATTGAATTATAATCCGTACTTGAATAAATTGAAATATTTTTCCATGATTTTACCTTTGCTGTTACCAACAACAATGCTTTAGTTTCTGTTGAGACATCCATTTCATGAGTTGGAGATTCTCCTGCCTTAGCTCGGTTGATGAGAAGATGACTATCCATAATCAATATTTCCCCATTAAGGTTTTCCATGGAACCCAACCCGTATATGTGATCGTCACTAATTACTTTAGATAAATCAATTACCCCATCCCGAGCACCCCCATGCATTATCTCTGATAATGCACCATAGATCTGAATATCATTTTGCTCTTTTTGGGTACACGAGATTAAAAACGTTACTATAATGAATATAAATATCTTTTTCATATTTCTATTCTTTTATTCCTGTAAACTACAGAATTAACTGGCTCATCCAAAACCAGAACCACCTGGGGCTCCACATCCGGATGAGGCACTTGGAGAACTGTCGGAATATCCAACTGATACTGCTGGGGCAGATAATTGCCGATTGGACTGAAATTCCTTACACTCTGGGCATTGGATTTCATTATCTGGTGTGGTGCTGGAAATAACAAGCTCCTCAAATTTGTGGTTACATTTTCCACAAGAATAATCAAACATTGGCATTATTTATTTCTCCTTTTCTTCAACCTTTATCTCCTCAACCTGAGGGTGTGGATTGCCTCAAGTTGGCACGCCTAATTTCGGTAAAATGATTCGATTAATCAACCACCATGCACCCAGAATAACTGCAAATTGAAATATTTCTTCAATCATAAAGCATCAATGGCAGCGTGTAGCAAGCCGTTCACTTGGGTAGATAATTCTTCCAAATCATCCCGACCTGTTACAGATAACATTTTTTTTGCATCTATGGCTGAAACATTTACTGTACCATCCTCATTATCCCATATAACAATATTACATGGTAATAATAATCCAATCTCTGGTTCCTCGGTTAATGCTTGGTATGCAATGTTTGGATTACATGCGCCTAATATTTTATAAGGCTTAAAATCCACACCAATTTTTGCATTTAATGTTGACTTTACATCAATTTCAGTTAACACCCCGAATCCTTGAGACTGCAAAGATACACGAATTTTTTCTTCTGCTTCATTCATGCTGATACTTAATTGCCTTCCGTATCCGTATTTCATGATTTCTCCTTTTTATTTTTTACAGGCCAAAACATAATTAAACCGACTAAAGATCCATATGCTATACTATTGACCGGATCAGTTGTGATAGCACAAGATCCTGAATTACATCCAATAAAATAAAAATAGGTATAGCCAAGACTGCCCCCAAAAATTACGCCCAAAGGTATTCGGACCAATGTTTTAGAAAAAAAGTCTTTTATCTTGTCATATTCCATTTAATCATACCTCCAACCATATTTCTGGCAATAAATCCTTTTTCATTTAGAAACTTTGTTGCTTGCCCAGATCGATTTCCGGACCGACAATTCTGCAAGGTGCACACACATCAACGATAACCAATCCTTCAGTATTAGACACATCAGTATCCCAATTATGATCTGTAAAAGTTTTTATATTTTCTGACATTTTAGGCCCTTTTCTCTTTTAGATGTAAAAAGAGAATTTTGATTACAAATAGATTTTTAAAATGACCAAAAGATTGGAATAAAAATAACAGCCATCACAAATAAGGTTAATGCCAACGGCAATCCCACTTTGATGTAATCAGAAAATTTGTACCCCCCGGGGCCATAGACCATGAGATTTGTTTGGTATCCAACAGGTGTAATAAATGATGCAGATGCTGCAAAACAAACTGCAAAAATAAATGGACGAGCATTCATGCCTAATTGAGAAGTCACTACCATAACAATGGGGGTCATTATAATTGCTGTGGCGGCATTTGATGAAACTTCTGTCAACACCATGGTGATAAAATATATGAGTGCCAATAATACATACGGTTGCCAATCAACTGAAGATAACGAAACAATCTTTGAAATGGATAATCCAATCCAATCAGCTGTTCCTGTAGAACGAATTACCAACCCTAGCGGTATGAGTGCTGCGATTAATATTATGACTTGCCAATTAATTGATTGATAGACCTCATTGGGTTTGATTACTTTTAATATCAAAAGTAAGACTGTTCCAATTAATGCCCCTTTCATTATAGGAAATATTCCAAATGCGGCTAAGAGAATGGCCATGACTAATACAATGATGCTCATCCACCATAATCGCACTTTTGCCAATTTTTGATCCACCTCTCCTAGTAAAATGAATTTACCCCTTTTCGCAAGATCATTTAGTTTGTCACGTGACCCATAAACTAATAGTGTGTCATATGATTTTAATAAGACATGGGCTATTTTTTCCCTAATAATCAGCCCTTCTCTACGAATAGCCAATATAAAAGTACCAAATTGTTGCCGAAAATTTGATTCCATTAATGTTTGACCGACCAAATCTGACTTGTCAGAAACCATACATTCCATTAATATATTATCTTTTTGTTCTAATTCTTTCTGGGTCAACTTTTCATCCGTGAGCAGCGTAACTTTCTCTACTTCCTTAATTCTTAAAAAACTTTCCACTGATCCTTTTACAAAAAGGATATCCCCTTCTTTTAAAATGCAACTTCCAATATTTTGAGAGATTAATTGGCCCTCCCGTTGAATATCTAAAATCATTACATCATAATTTTGATTAATCTGGCGATCTTTACACGTCGATCCCACCAATGGCGAGCCACCTGTTATTTTAATTTCAGTTAAATACCCGGCCAAGTGGTAGCTCTTAGTTAAGCTGGAGGTTACCGTTCTTGATGGTAATAATCGAGGTGCAATCCACAATATGTATATTAAGCCGACTACGAGGCTGATGGATCCATACTTCGCAAATTCAAACATACCCAAAGAATCTGTACCACCACTTTCTAAGTAAATTGAATTCACCAATAAGTTTGTAGAGGTACCAACTAACGTCAGTGACCCACCCAAAATAGCTGCATAACTTAACGGAATTAATACCTTTGAAGGACTAATATGATATTGATGAGCCAACCGAATGGTGACTGGCATAAATATAGCCACGATGGCCGTATTATTCACCAGTGCACTGGCGATTCCTATTGTGAGTAAATAAACACCCAAACCCAACATTTGTGATTTAGATGCAATCTGATTGATTTTTATTACTAAATATTCAAGAATACGTGTTTTCTGAAGTGCATGACTCAGCGTAAATAGGAGAGCAATCGTAATGACGGCAGGATTAGATAATCCTGAAATGGCTTCTTCAGGGGTTAAAAAACCAAAACCAAATAGGATACTTAGAATGAGCAATGCTGTTATATCTAAACTGAAGGTTTCTGTGACAAAAAGGATAAATGCCAACCCTATGATGGCAAGAACAAATGCAATTTCAAATGTCATAATATATTATTTCGATTCGTTAAGACCAGAACCAAAAATTAAATTTGGACTTCATCAATTTGTTCCGGATCGAGATATTCTTCCGCATATTTAAGGTAGATTTTTTCTTTCACAAAAATATCAAATAGATCCACATCAATATGAGCATCATTTTTCATAAATCCCAAAATGCGCATGGCCTGGCTCAGGGTTTTTCCTTTTTTATACGGACGATCTCTGGCAGTCAATGCTTCAAAAATATCTGCAATCGCCATAATGCGGGCTTGGACTGTCATTTCATCCTTTACCAATCCTTTCGGATAACCGGTACCATCTAATTTCTCGTGGTGACCTCCGGCAAACTCAGGTACATTTTGTAAATGTTTTGGGTAGGGTAATTCTTCCAACATATTGATGGTCACCACAATATGATCATTAATCACTTTTCGTTCTTCCGGCGTCAGGGTCCCTTTTGGAATGGTTAAATTGTATATTTCATCTTCAGAAAGGAATCTTTCCATTTTCCCATTGGGTTTCCACCGATAATTCGCAATTTGATATACACGATCTTTTTTATCTCCGGACATAAATTCACCCCCCACATTAGATTCTTGTACAAATTCCAAATCACTCTTTAGGGTGTTCATTGTTTTGCGAAATGATTTTTTGAGTTCTTTTATTTTATTTTCCTTATCGTCGACAGAAAGAGATTTGTCCCGTTCAATCTTGAGTTCTTTTTTCAAGCGTTTAATTTCTTCATCCCGACGGAGAACGCCAAATCGTGTTTCTACTTCATGAACACGATCATAAATCGTCTCCAATTTTGTACTTTTATCTACAACAAATTCCGGCGTAGCTACTTTACCACAGTCATGGAGCCAAGCTGCGATTTTCAGCTCATACATTTCCTTATCTGTAAATGTTACATCCGCAAAGGGGCCATCTTTCGTTTCCTGAACTGCGTTAGCTAAAAGTATGGTAATCTCCGGTACGCGCTCGCAGTGCCCACCGGTATAGGGCGATTTGGCATCAATGGCAGAGGCAATCAGTTTAATAAAGGATTCAAATAAATTTTCTAAATCTTTAATCAAATTCTTATTGGTAATCGCCACCGCAGCCTGACTGGCCAATGCTTCCACCATATCTTGAACGTCCGGAGTAAAGGGAATAATTTTTTTTGTTTTAGAGTCCTGAGCATTCAGAAGCTGAAGCACACCAATAATTTCATCTTCATGGTTTTTGAGCGGCACCGTTAAAAATGATTTAGATCTATAACCTGTTTTTTCATCAAACATTTTTGTTCCGGTAAAATCAAATCCTTTAGCTTTGTAGGCATCCTTGATATTAACTGTTTCACCTGTAAGCCCCACATAAGCCGCAATCATAGCGTTATTGGGTTCCCCTTCATCTGTGTATAGTTTTACCGGATAAAATGGAATATCTTTTCCGGAGGTTCCTCCCATATGAAAATCAAGCGAATCTGTCATTAAAATTTCAAATCGTAAACGGTTATCATCCGTCATCATGTATAAAGTACCGCCATCGGAATTAGCAATTCTTTTGGCTTCTATAAGAATCATCTCCAGAAGTTTATTCATGTCCTTTTCTTTGGATAGGGCCAAACCAATATTGGCTAAGTTACTGATTTGCTTTTCTAAATCAGTAATATATGCATGAACAGCAGAAGGAGCTTCCGATATATACTTGGCCACTTGCGTCTTTGAGTATTGGGATTGTTTTGCCATGAAACTTTGGTGTTTTGAAACGAGTGAAAACTTACAGAAATCCACAACATTGAGCAACCATATAGATGAGGGATATATTTTATGAATTCTCTAATTTTACGGATGGCTAATATCCATAAATTTATCAAACTTGCAGAAGAAGAGAAGCTATCTGTAAATGAATTAATTGATTCAGCACAATCATTACTGAATACAGACAATGAGTGTTCTATTCATTCGTTTTTAGAGATCGGTCATCTTCCGGCAATTAATAATCTAATCTATTCAGCAGATAGAATCGATGAATGGTTCAACCTACTTCATCAACTGATTCTAAAATCAAATTTTAATGTCTATGCCCTGCTCGCCCAGCGGGTAGAAAGATATGGTGATAAACCATTATTTCAGACAATTTCATCCAATAATATTACATCTACATCTTATGATGAAGTGTGGGAAATGGTTCAATCCATTGGTTCCTATTTTCAAGAACAATTAGGCAAAAATGATACCATTGGAATCCTAATACCAAATCATCTAAACGGTATTATACTAGATTTGGCCTGCCTATCTTATCATATTCCTATCGTTCCAATCCCCATGAATTTATCCCCAGATCACCTATTCTATGTGTTGGATCATGCAGAAATAACTCATTTGTTTATGGGTAGTGACAGAGCCCCTGATTTACTCAAAAATACAAAACGCAAACCGTCTGAATTCAACGCTGTCCATATTGATAACAAAAAATCATGGAAAGATTTCTTGATAAAATGTCGTCAAACCAAAATCGTCAAACCAAAATCCGAAGATCTGCAATCTCTCGCCACAATCATGTACACCTCCGGTACAACGGATAATCCCAAGGGTATTATTTTTAATCAGGAAAATATTATTACAAAACGGTTTGCCCGTGCATTAGCGCTTCCTAAAATTGGCTCCAACGATTTATTCCTGTGCTATCTCCCACTTTATCATACATTTGGCCGTTGGTTTGAAATGATGGGATCAATCTTTTGGGGCGCCACTTATACATTTACCCAATCCACATCTTTTAAAAATTTACTTCATGATTTGAAAGTGACAAAACCATCCGTATTTATATCTATCCCCAAACGATGGATTCAAATTCAGGAACAGGTGGCTGCTTCAATCCCAATTGAAAAATCGGATGATGTCGCAATTAAAAAAGTGACAACAACAGTGACAGGTGGGAATTTAAAATGGGGACTTTCAGCTGCCGGATTTCTCGACCCGGACATCTTTAAATTCTTTCATCAAAACGGTATTTCTTTATTAAGTGGTTATGGAATGACAGAAGGGACTGGTGGAATAACCATGACACCACCAGAAGATTATGTGGTTAACTCCGTGGGTAAAACGCTCCCAGGGATTGACCTAAAACTGGCAGAGGATAATGAATTACTCATGCGAGGCCCCTATGTTTCTACTGGGTATTATAAGGATGAGATAAAAGGGTCATATACGGATGGATGGTTTCATACAGGAGATATATTCAATTATAAAAAAGGTCATTATTTTATTGTAGACCGAAAAAAAGAAATTTATAAAAACAGTCGTGGACAAACAATTTCTCCCCAGAAAATAGAAAACTTATTCCAAGATTTTGAAGCAATCCGATCTGTCTTTTTAGTAGGGGATGGAAAAGAATTCAATACAATTCTCCTATATCCAGAGCCGGAAAATGATGCAGTGAATCTTGATACGATGTCTCCTGAAGAGATTCGGATCTATTTTAGTTCATTGGTCTTTTCTGTGAATACCTTTTTACCGCCCTATGAACGAATCGTGAATTATGCTATCATTCCCAGGGATTTTAATCACGACAACAATGAGCTCACGTTGAAGAATACCTTTAAACGAAAAAATATATTGGAAAATTTTGTGGATATTATCGAACCCATGTATGAGAAGAATTATACCAGCCTTATCCGGGGAGATTATGAAATACAAATTCCGAACTGGCTCCTCAGGGAAAAGCGTCTCACCCGTGGTGATATTAGCTGGGATGGTAAAACCATTAGTGAATATAAATTTGATGGAGGTTTACCATTTAAATGGAACAAAGCAGCCTTAGTTATTGGGGACTTTGTTTACCAACCAAAAAATACAACATTCAGTTTTGCTAAATTCATTAGAGATCCCAATTTGTGGATAGGGAATCAATCATTCGTTGACTTTGTAGGCGATGTTGGATATCGGGTGATTTCTTTTGAACCATACCATACCTTTTCAGTCAATCCTATCAAATTACCCTATCATCAATTTGAATATCCTTTGGATGCGATTCCGCCCTATCCAGAAGGTGATTTATCTTTATCATCTCTCCATTTGGCTGCATACAACCTTTTACAAAAAGATCACTATCACGTTAATTCTGCATTGATATTTTTTAAACAAGGATTGAACTCTCCAAAATATCAATCGATTATTCAAGAGCAATTACTACGACTTCAAATGCACCCAGACCCCAAAATATGGATTAAGTCTTTTGAAATCCTCATGCCCTACCTCACAAGAGAAATGTTTATCAATCTTTTTCGGAATTCCATTGCTATAGATCAATCAGGAGTATTCACAAGTTTCAACTTAGGACTAATACAAGATGATCATTTTCAATCAATATTAGAGTTATTGGCTGAATTCAGACAGTCAGTACAAATACAGAAAAAAGATGAAAAAGTTTGCACTTTGCTTATCAATTTGATTACGGATCTGGGTATTTTAAATCCGAAATATTTTACAAAATCTAGGGGGGAATTAACCTTGTGGATACTTTTTCCAATAAACACTGCCTATGCAAAATTAGCCAGCGATAATCGAACAAAATTGGAAACCGAGTTTCGCGAAAGGATTCATTCACAATCATTAGACAAATCATTTAACTGGGGAAAAGTCATTCAATTTGATAAAAATGTAACGGATGAAATAAAAAATAGAATTGAACGCGTAATAATTAATTCAACATTAATAGGTGAATCCGTTTTCATTTTTTCTAAAGGTTACCAACTACATTTAAATGAAATCTCACCAAAGGGTGTATGGATTTCTTTCCTCGGACATGGAAATGGTAAAGATGTGATCAGAATACTGGTTCAGCTAAGAAATGGGAAAGCCTATAATTTCGTCGTAAATATTAATAATACTTTAGACGCTTCACAATTTACTCAAGAAACCAATTGGCTTATTTCTATGGGAACTTCCTTACAAAATAAACAATTAGTGGAAAATTTTGGTTCACACTGGTCTCAACATCAGGTTTATACAGAAGAATATATTTCAGGTGAAACTGTAACACAGTATCTCCAGCGAAAAGAAAAAGAGATTTCTTCCGGAAAATATCCTGATCGGTGGCAAATGCGATGGCTTCATTTTATTTGGAATGGTGCGACGGCTTATTTGGAATTTTGGAAACGCACAGGATGCACGCGAATCATTAAGAATCCATCTCCAAATAATGTTATCATTCCTGAATTTGATTATTATACGGGAACGAGACTTGTGTCCATTTCCGGTCGTAAAAAAACCGACAAAATTGAAGAAGTGTTTATATCATTTTTTAAATATTTTATTTTAGAGACTGAAAAAACATTTCATGGATTGAAAAAAATGGCAGATTGGGAAATTTTATATACTGTTACGATAGAAGTATTTGGCCTCAAAACTGGCGAAACCCTTCTCAGATCCATAAAAAAGTCCAGTAAGGAATTTGATCATTCTCCTAATCGGGTTAAACAATTTATGGATGAAGTCAACACAACCGGTTTACTGAGAAAGCGAGTAGTCTTTGCTTCATTACGGTATCAACGATGGCTAGACCTAAATCCAGATGCTACATTTAAAGCTCGGGGCGTCATCATTCAGGATTTATACAAAGATTATAAATTACAGACAATGATTAACCAATACCCTGAAACCCGAATTCGGTTTTTTCTTATGACTGCATTCAAAGATCTAAATCCTAACTTAGTCAAAAGACTAACTGATTTAATGGCTCAAATGCGTTCGGGATCCATTTCGGAAGAAAGTCTTGAATCTTATCTTCACATAATTCACGATGAAGTGGAACTGACAGAAGCTGAAAAATATTTTTTAACACGGCTAGTTTTTGAACATGTAGATGCGGCAGATTACGCCGAACTTATCTCAAGAGACGTGGGCAAAAAAGGTCAATTGGATTTAGCCGTAATCATCGAAGGAAAATCAGGGCAATCGTTTAAAATTCGACCACCGTTTCATCCGAAAGAAGTGGCGCGATTTCATCGGCTCTTAATAGAAGCTAAACTGGAAGTTCAGTTTGAAATAAACCACGAATTTCTTCTTGTTAACGATAAAAAAAGAAGGTTGGCTGGTGGTTTATTTTGGAAGAAAACAGGCCCAGGTATTGCTCACTTAGAAAAAATTGTCATTGCTCCCCATTTTCGAAATAATTACCTAAGCATTCGATTAGTAGAGGAATTATTTATTCGGTTAAGAATGAAAAAATATAAATATTTAACGGTGGGATTTTTTCAATCCGGTCTTTTTTACAGATTAGGATTCGAAATAGATCAAAAGTTTGGTGGCTTAGTAAAACGCCTTTAGTAAAGCATCCAATAAATCAAAACACCTGTTATGGATACATAGAGCCAAACAGGTAAAGTCACTTTGGCTATTTTACGATGTTTTTTTAAACTGTCTGTCCAACCGCGATAAAGAGTCACCAATGCCATGGGAATGATAATAACGGCTAAAATAATATGAGTGATAAGGATAAAATAATATATTTCAGAAAAATCACCAGTGTATTGTTTGGGTCCTGCCTTGAACCAGTGATAAATCACATAGCTTACCAAAAAAGCACTGGAAGTTCCAAAAGCACTAAGCATTATATTCTTATGCTCTTTCTGTTTTTTTTGTCGGATTAAATAATATCCATAGATAAGTAAAATAGCTGTAATTCCATTAAATGTCGCATGGATTATCGGCAATTGGGATACATCAATAGAACCGTCAAATCCTTGGGGTCTGGGACCTAAAATTAAAAATGCGACGGCTACCGTAATAATTATTGAAATAATATATATAATTCTCAACCAAAAATTGTCTCGAGTCACCACTATTAATCTCCCAATAATAAATTCATATCTCTTTTCAGGTTTTTCATATCACTGGTTTGCATACCATTATAATATCCCCGGATTTGTCCTTTTTTATCCACCAATGCAAACCGTTCACTGTGAAAAATAATATCCTCATAATCGCCCATCTTAAACCCATTTAAAATTATTTCTTTCACATCCTCTTCGGGACCAGTCAGAAAATGCCATCGATCGGTATTCGCATCATATCTAGATGCGTAATCAGTCAACACTTTCGGTGTGTCATATTCCGGATAAACGGAAATTGAGACAATTCTCACATCTTCATTATTCCGATATTCTTTATGAATAAGATTCATATTTCCTGTCATCACCGGACAAGCCATTGTACAAGTAGTAAAAATAAAATCAGCTACCCAGACTTTATCATTCAGATCTATTCGCTCAATTGTATCGCCATTACTGTCAGTAAATTGAAATTCCGGTATGGAACCCAGAACGGGTAATGATGGTTTTGATGTTGATTCCTTACTGAGATAGGTAATAAGTAATACAACGGCAAGAACGCCATATAGGATGAATCGAGATTTTTGTGACATATTTATACCCCCAAGTCGATTATGATTACGATAAGTAATGCCGGTAAATAAAATACCGATGCTTTCAATAGCAGCAGTGCACTTTTTCGTGATTTATCTTTTGCCAATGGAATTGCTGATAGAAAAAATGCAATAGAAATGATAATAGTACCTACTAAGTAAATATTTCCCAAAGATCCCTCAATAACGGGTAAAATAGACAATGGAATCATTAAAAATAAATGCCAAAATATCTGTCGAATGGTTCGAGCACCATCCGGTTCAACCACAGGAAGCATTTTAAAACCTGCCTGAGCATAATCATCCTTACACATCCAGGCAATTGCATAAAAGTGTGGATGCTGCCAAAGATACATTATACCAAAAAGAATCCACGCCATAGTGCCGATTTCGCCAGTGGCAGCTGTCCAGCCACCAATAATGGGCAATGCACCGGGAATAGATCCAACAGATGTATTCCACCAAGTGACTTTTTTGAGAGGCGTATAAATTGTAATGTATAAAAACGCCGTGAGTAATGACAAGAATCCAGTCAACATATTTACTTTCCAAACCAATAATACTATGCCAGATATAGCCATTGTTATGCCAAATAATAGAACATGAATGGGCGAAATCAATTCTGCCGGTAAAGGCCTATTTTTAGTCCGTTCCATGAGGCCATCCGGCACTCTCTCTATTAAATGATTAAATGCGCCTGATCCCGCTGCTGTTAAAGAGGTTCCTAATAAGGTAAAGAATAATCTTTCCCATGATCCCCAACCCATATTTCCAAGAAAATACCCTAATAAAGTGGCAACCAATACCAGAGATAGTATATTGAGTTTGCTCAATTCCAGATATATACTCAATAAAGATTTCGCTTTTTGCTTTTTAAATTTCAATGGGATCTCCATTCATTCCATTTTTTTGAATTTATGCGAAACGACAATAAGGTACAAATCCCTAATAAGGCCGCACCTGTAACTACGTGATAACTGGCAATATATGGAGATCTTTCTGTAAGCACCGTTACCACTCCCAAAGTAAACTGTGTGATAACAATGCCACCAATCCACCAAAAAGTATTTCGAACTAATTTATCTTTTTGAATAATTGAGTTATATCTATATAAATAATAAGCAATAGTCCCTGTTACAATTACGGCACCCAATCGATGAATAAAGTGAATGACGACCTGTCCCATTGTTACCAAATCTCTATCCATTTCAAAAAGTACAACATTTATATTATTTAGCATGTTTGAGGAAAAAGTGGGTATCCACATTCCACCCATTAAAGGGAAGTCTGGAATTGCCAATCCTGATGCAGTATGGCGCATAAGGGCCCCTAATATCAACTGAACATAAACAAACCCAACTATGATTATAGCACCCTGTTTCAGTTTGGGTGGCCATATAATGTCTTCCCGCTTGGATCTTTCAATTGATAAACCATATGCAATCACAATTGTAGTCATAAAAAATGTTTGTGCCAATATTCCGTGAATGATTGAAACAGGTGGTGGGAGAAAATATAAAACCGTTATTCCACCAAATAATCCTTGAATAATTACAGTCCCTAAAGCAAAATACCCAACTTTTTTCAACCAGTTTTGTTCATGAGAAAAACCAAGCCAAATAGCTTGAACCATCGTAAAAAACCCCACGATTGTGGCAATCATACGGTGTCCATGTTCATAAAATATACCCCCAACCATATCTGAGATTGGATAAGCAAACATCTGTTTTCCATAGGTGGTTGGCCAATCAGGAACGGACAAACCCACTTCGTGGCTTTTGACCAATGCACCAGCAAAAATAAGAAATAATGTTGAAAAGGCAGTTAATTTTGATAGGCGTCGAAGCCAGGACTGAGATGATGAATTCATGTGTTAATATTATTAATTATTTAGGACCAGAAATATACGATTTGCTTGAGGATTATTTTTGAATTAATCCCAATAAAAAACCCCTATCCACTCGATCGAACCAATAGGGGTTTCAACAAATATGTTTCAGATTGGACTGGAATTAAAAGTCGTCACCCCAATCATCATCGTCTCCTTCTTCTTCCAGGTATTCTGCTTGTTCATCAAGCCAGGCAGCATAGCCCTCATTATCATGAACAGTTAGGAATCCTTTCATGCGATAGTGACCCAAACCACATAATTGTGCGCATGCGATTTCAAATCCTTGCCCTTCACGATCAGTGCCTTCCACAGTTTGGAGATATTCATCCGTCGTCATATTGGCTTCAAACCACACTGGAATGCTCATTCCAGGAACGGCATCCTGTTTAACTCTAAATTCAGGGAGGGAAAAACTATGAATTACATCCTTTGATGAAAGATCAATACGTATCGGTTTATTCACCGGAATATGAAGTTGATTTACAGTAACAAAATCATCAACACCATTTAGGTCAGATCTATCTAACCCGATTGGATTGGATACTTCATCTACTAATTTTAAATCGCGATTACCAAATTTTCCATCTGCACCCGGATAGTGGATATTCCATGCGAACTGCTGACCAATAACTCTAATTTCTTCCGCACCGGTTGCACTATTGGGAACATCGTTAACGCGCGTTGCCCAAATAGGAATGGCAAATCCAATTAATATCACAAATTCAATTGCCGCAACGGCCACTTCCAAACCGGAAGACAGGTGGCTTTTTACACCTACATAATCAGCTTTGGGGTTTTTGGATGCTCTGAAACGAATTAACGTATAGATAAAAAAGAGCCCCCACCCAATAAAGAGAAATAACATGAGCCAATGAAATAGAACAATGACTTCATCTACAGCACCACCATGGGATGATGCATTAATTGGTAATCCATATTTTCTTAAAAGATCTAACACAAGTTTTCCTCCTAAATATCTTTACTTCGGGTTCTAAATTTCTTCGCTCTGTTTTTCAACCGAATCATAACAGTGGCAACACTTCCAAGCATTGTACCCGTCACGCCGAGTAAGGTCATAATCGCCCAATTCATCCCAATTGTTGCTGGTGCATCTGAGGCACCATAACACGTGGCACATGCGTATGAAATATTTGGGAGTGTATACACGGCGGTTATAATTATTAAACGAGTCATATCTACAATGTTAAATTGTTTTGAATTTCTTTATTACTTTTTGAAGATAAAGAATTAGTCCAGTGCCACTCAATAATCCAAGCACGCCTAAAATCGTAGAAAAGCTTGCATATATAGACGGGTTTTGAAGTTGCCATATTCCATACCCTACCGTAACAATAATAGAAATAGAAATAAAAAAAATGTGAAACGATTTGATACTTAACATAATTAAATCACCGCCTGATCGGTAAATGCCATAAAAGGTAGAAACATTATGACGATTAAAAAGAAAAATGTCAAACCCAATACCGCTAATACGGTTGTTTTTTCAGAAAATAAATGCATAAAATATCCTGCCACAAGGGTCCCCTTTACCGAAGCAATAATTATTGCAAGAAAAAAGGCTTCTCCGGAACTCAAATCAAGATAAGATGCAGCAACAGTAACCACGGTTAGCACGGCTAAGGCTGCAAATACGCCTATATAAACTTTAACACTTTTTTTAATGTCTTCTACACTATGTCCACTCATTTTTGTCTCCTATAGCAAGTAAAGTACGGGAAAAAGAAAAATCCAGACTAAATCAACAAAATGCCAATAAAGCCCAACAATTTCAATTCTATTTGTAAATCGTTCAGATTCAGTGTTCATCATTTTTGAACCGGGTACGAGAAAATAGAAAATAACAACCATACCACCAATTATATGGAGCATATGAAGTCCGGTCAATGTGAAATAGATTGCGAAAAATGTTGAAGTTTCAGGGAATATTCCGTGATGAAACTTCGCTGTATATTCAAAATATTTTACCACCAAAAACACACCCGCCAATAAAAGTGTTGTGCCTAAATATGTTTTAAATTTTTTCTGCTCCCCTAATTTGAGAGACACCCAGGACATGATCATTGTGACACTAGATGAAATAAGAACAAGTGTATTAAACGTAGCTAGCGGAATGTTTAATTCGCTCGCCCCACTGATAAATGTACCCGTTACATCCCCCATTCTCAGAAAAACATATGCAGAAAATAAGCCACCAAATAACATGACTTCTGAGGCCAAAAAAAGCCAAATACCCAGCTTAGCATTAAACATACCCGTATCTTGTCTTTCTTCTACATTATATGGAATTTCCATAAAAATCCTTTCTTACGCTTCTGATTGTGGGGTAAAGTCTTTGTCAGCCCCTGGTACACTGTACTCATATGGTCCACGATATACTTCAGGTATCACTTCAAAATTTCGATGGGGCAATGGAGGTGATGGTGCATCTGTCCATTCCAATGTCGTTGCATCCCAATGGTTGCTTTCAGCTTTCTCTCCCGACTTCATACTTTTAATTAAATTATATATAAATGGAATTTGTGCTAATCCAAGTAACCACGCGGATGCAGACATTACTTCATTAAGCCATAGGGTATCTGTTGCATGGGCATAAGAGGCTCCACCATCCCATAATCTCCTTGAAACTCCCGCCAATCCCTGAACAAACATGGGCATAAATATTCCATTGATAAAAATCATTGAAAGCCAAAAGTGAATTTTTCCTAAAGTTTCATTCAACGTTTTACCTGTCATTTTTGGAAACCAGTAATATACACCAGCGAATAGAGCAAAAATAGTTCCCGGCGCAACAACATAGTGAAAATGACCAATGACGTAATAGGTATCATGAAGATGTATATCTGATGCAGCAATACCTAAGGGCAATCCCGTCAACCCGCCTATTCCAAACATGGGTAGGAATCCCAATGCAAATAGCATGGCAGAGTTATATCTAATAGATGCACCCCATAGAGAAATAAACATTGCGGTCAAAATGACAACAGAAGGCACGGATATAATCATTGTTGTTGTTTGAAAAAATGCGCTGATGGTAGATCCCATCCCTGTCATAAACATATGATGTGCCCAAACAATAAAAGACATAAACCCTAAAAAGGATGACGCATAAACAATAGATTTATATCCCCAGAGTGGTTTCCGTGTATTGTTTGATAATACCTCTGCTACAATTCCCATTGCAGGCAGAATAAGTACATATACTTCTGGATGGGCAAGAAACCAAAACATGTGCTGCCATAATAATGGACTACCGCCACCACTCACATTTAATACTTCGCCGGAAACAATCAAACCAGATGGTAGAAAAAAGCTAGTATCTAAAAGGCGATCCATTAATTGAAGTACGCCGGCTGCTTCTAAAGGTGGGAAAGCTAAAAGTAAAAGAAATGCTGTTACAAACTGGGACCATACAAAGAATGGCAATCTCATCCAAGTAAGGCCTTTTGCCCGTAGTTGAACAATGGTTGTTATTGTATTTATAGACCCCAATAAAGATGATGTAATCAGTAAAACCATACCAAAAAGCCAAACCGTTTGCCCTGTTGTAGCAATATCAGCTAAGGGCGGATATGAGGTCCATCCAGAATTCGCAGCACCACCGGGGACGAAGAAACCAACCATCATAACAATACCACCTGCGAAATAACACCAATAACTGGTCATATTTACCTTGGGAAAAGCCATATCGGGAGCACCAATTTGAAGGGGAACAAAATAGTTCCCAAATGCACCAACCGCTAAAGGGACAACTCCCAAGAAAATCATAACTGTTCCATGCATAGCACCCAAAGAATTATACATTTCAGGAAGCATAACACCAGTCTCACCAAATAACCAACCAAACCAGGGCATGGGTTGTTCTGGATAGGCCAGCTGCCATCTCATCATCATCATAAGGCAAAATCCAAAAAATAAGAATATTAATGCCGTAATTCCGTATTGTAATCCAATGACTTTATGGTCAATAGAGAAAATATATTTTCTCCAAAATGACTCTTCGTGATGGGTATCTGGTTGTCCGCTCATAAATATTCCTTATAGTGGTTTCTACTTTTCTACTCAAATAATAACATTACTAAAACTATCAATATTATTACCCGAAAGTTTAGAGATCATGCATGATCTTTTATTATTTAAAGTAAGATTGCCTAATGTTGATTGAGCGAAATAATACACTCAAAAAGTGGTTGCGAATATATATAAAAATATCGCAAATGATCAATAAGGGAAATTATTTTTTATAGATAAATATAAATAAGACGATTCTTAACCCATAATTCAGGCATAGAAAAGAAATGAATAGTTGGGTGAACTAATAGGGTTTACCATCGCAAGGCCACCCAGACCAATGTCATCAATTTTTATGAAATCTCGTCTATTCATTTTCTTTTTCATTGATTATTCTTCGGTTACCTACCGGAAAATTAATATAAACTATATATGTAATACAAGACCATTTTATCCTATATAATAATAAAAAAATTTATTTTTTCATTCTTTCCCTTTTTGCAGTCACCCGTTCTGCCAAATCATCTAGGTGCTCTCCTGCGAGCATTTCAGCAATTTTATATCGAATCGGTTTCCATTTGTCATGAAGTGGGCATGGGGTTTCATCTGAACACAAATCTAACCCAATTACACATTGCTCTCTTTCAGGCGGCGGGCCATCAATTGCATGAACAATTTCATTTACATAAATTTCATGGGCAGGGCGGCCAAGGTTGATGCCCCCATTTCTTCCGCGTGTAGCCTTCACCAATCTTTGCTTAACCAAGGTTTGTACAATTTTTGCTAAAAATTGATAGGGGATATCATAGGATGCAGCAATTTTACTGATCATGATTGGTTTTTCAGATTTATTTTCTGATAGATATATCATGGCCTGAATGGCGTACTCAGCTGATTTGGAGTATAACATAACCGGGGATATTACTATTTTAATCCCAGAATTTCAACAAAATGAATATTAATTTAGGTCTTTTTTTCTTATATAAACGATAGCACCGAATACCATTAAAAATGGACTTACAATAATCCCAACCAACGGAATATAGACAGAAAGTCCACCTCCAATTGTATCGGATGTGGCACAATAGGGACAAGCCATGATAGGCCCCATTAAAAGCAATATAGTGATTCCTATTTTTTTTAACAAATTATAAAGTCCAATCAAATGCCAAATCATACATTACACCCCATAGGAAATATAATGCCAGTGGAATGGGAAGAAAAATAAGCCGACGTAAAGTTTTTGTTTCATATCGTAGATGCATATAAACCATGGCAACGAGTAAAATTTTCGTGACCGTTATTGACAACAATAAAACGATCAGTCCTGTTCTGGGAAAACCCATGTCAATGGCAAAAACTTCAATAACGGTTAGAATCGCCAACCATACTGCATTCCAAAAATAGGTTTTTTTATGATCTTCCATCATCACTCCTTTAAATTAGATAGATTACCGTAAACACAAGTATCCAAACGAGATCGATAAAATGCCAAAACAGGCCGGCAATTTCCACTCGGTCATAATTATCTGGTCCAAACTTTTCCTTCAAAGCCATGGATAAAATAATGGAAAGATAAATCACACCAGATAACACATGGAGACCATGAAACATCGTCGTTGCATAAAATGTAGATCCATAAATACCTGTCGTGGGTAAAAATTGACTGCCAGTGAATCCCGCGCCTTTTAAAATCGATTCTAAATGTTCACTCCCAATAATAAAGTGAGAATATTCCCAGACTTGCACACACAAGAACAAAACGCCGCCGGCAATTGTTAGGATCAAATATTTCACTAATCCCTTTTGATCTCCCCGCAAAATAGAATTCAACGCCATTACCATTGTGAAGCTACTGCAAATCAATAAGAATGTATTGAATGCAGTCAATGGAACATTTAAAACGGACCCTGCTGCTGGCCATGATTCAGCGCCTATTCGTAAACCAAGTCCCCCAATGAGTATGGCACCAAAAGTTAATCCATCCATCACGATAAATAGCCACATACCAAGTTTTCCTGTAGTGGCCGTTCCAAAAGAAGTTTTATTCATTGTTATTGCTTGATCCATTGAGAACCTTTCATAAAACGATGAGAAAAAATGAGAAAATAATACACCAAAGCACAGTGAGAAAATGCCAAAACCAACCGATCAATTGATAACGAACGAGTTTGATTTTTCGCGGCATTTTAAGTTGATAAATGAGCCAGCCTAAAACGGTCAATCCAACTATTAAATGCACAGCATGGACACTCCCAATTAAATAAACCATACCCGCCAAAACATTCCCGCGACTTGTTAATCCTTCTGCCACTAACATCTGCCAAAGGTTTATTTGTCCGAGTAAGAATACAATACCCAAACCGACCGAAGCCATCAGGTATATAGATATTCTCGTCTGACTATTCATTTTCCACTGGCGGTATGATAAATGAAACATTACACTACTAATGATCAAGATTATAGAGGATATCCCACCAATAATTATCGGCGTTTCGTTTAATGTGATATATGCTAATTCCTTTGCCACCATAGAAGAAAATGTGGCAAGAAAAGTAATAAATAGCATAATAATCCCACCAAAAGTAACCAATGCTCCCATTTTAGATGTTTCATAATCACACTCTATTTGAAGCAAATCTGGTGACTGTACTTGCGGACTCATGATTCACCTTCGATTTTAACAGTTTGGCATACCCAATCTGCATCTTTTACATTTGGATGACTATATTCATTCGGGCCATTAACGACCTGAGGAATTGTTTCGAAATTCCCATGGGGAATGGGATAGTCCATAGACCATTCTAAGGTGTTGGCTTTCCAAGGATTGGTTTCGGCTACTTTACCCTTGAATAGGGATTGGACAAAATTATATAAATATAGAATCTGGAAAGCGCCTAACAATAAGGCCATGATTGTTATGAAAATATTCATATCCATGAGGGGTTGAAGAAATTCATATTCATTTGGATTGTAAATTCTGCGATGATGCCCTGCGTATCCCAAAGCCATCATATTAAAGAAAACAAGATTTATGGTAATGAATGTTCCCCAAAAATGAACCTTACTTATAAATGGGTTTAACATTCGGCCAAACATTCTCGGGAACCAATACGCTATCGCTGCATATCCACCAAATAATACAGATGCAGCCATGGTATAATGAAAATGCCCCACAACAAACATAGTATCATGAAGATATATATCGGCAGTAACCGTTGCATTATAAAGCCCGGTAAGGCCCCCAATTGCAAACACCCAAATCACAGCCATGGTGTATAACATGGGAGGGTCAAAATGAAGGGATCCCCGCCAAAGTGTTGCGAGCCAGTTAAAAAAGAAAATAGACGATGGAATACTAATAAGAAGTGTTAGGAACATAAATGTCTTTCCTAACAATGGGCTCATCCCAGTCGTATACATATGATGACCCCAGACTAGCGAACTCAGTACCACAATGGTACTCATACAAATGGCCGTCACTTTATATCCGAATGCAGGCTTCCTTGAAAATACAGAAAGTAATTCAGACACAATTCCCCATACGGGTAAAATAAGAATGTATACTTCCGGATGACCAAAAATCCAAAAAACATGTTGAAACAATAAAGGATCTCCCCCACCGCCGGCAGCCAGACGTCCGGCTAAAAAGAATTGAGTTCCCAGTAATTGGTCAATCAATAACATAATTAATCCAGCAGCAATGACTGGGACAAAAATAACATTTAAAATAGACGCAAGCCACAATCCCCACACCGACAGGGGCATGCGAAAATAGGTCATTCCCGGTGCTCGGAGCCTGATAACTGTAATGACATAATTAATGGCACCCATCATTGTGGCCACACCCATGAGTGTAATGGATAACGTCCAGAAAGCCTGACCCAAACCAGGTATCCCCCCTGCCGGTAAGCTTAGTGGTGGATAGGAAGTCCAACCGCCTGAAGCTACACCCATCGGTAAAAAATATGAACCCAATAACACCACTCCCGAAAGAAAGAATGTCCAAAATGAAAGCATATTCAACGTCGGGAAAGCCATATCCTTGGCACCAATTTGGAGGGGAATTAAAAAATTCCCAAATGCACCAATCAGTAAAGGCGTAATGGCCCAGAATATCATAATGGTACCATGCATTGTAAATAGCTGATTATACATATCAGGTGTAATGATACCGCCGTCTCCGTCAAATAAAAAACCCAATAGCCACCATGGGACCGGTTGTTCTGGATAGGCCAATTGCCAACGAATAAGCAACGCTTGAAAGCCACCAAAAAGGAGAAAAAAGATCCCAAAAAATAGAAACTGTTTCCCGATTGTTTTATGGTCGGTTGAAAAAATATGGGTACTCATTATCGATTTTGAACTGCTCATTTTAATTCCTTCCATTGCCATGCCCATTTTGTTGGGACACCTTCATCTTCATCACCCCAATCATCTTCATCATCTTCAGATACTTCCGGTTCTTGACTGGCGATCCAATTGGCAAATTCATCTTTTGACTCTACTGTTAAATACCCCTTCATTTTATAATGACTATTACCGCAATGTTCTGCACAAGCAAATTCAAAATTTCCCGTTTCTTTAGCTTGAAACCACATGGCCGTTACCATTCCCGGTGTGGCATCTTGTTTATATCGAAAGTTTGGTAGATAAAGGGAATGGATGACATCGTAGGTGGTTAATTGTACAACAATGGGTGTATTGACTGGAATATGTAAAATATTCTGTGGTGGTACAATGTCATCATCCGTACCAAAAACATCATCCTCTCCTGGGTACCGAATATTCCAAGCATATTGCTGTGGCATTATTTCTATCCTTACCACATCTTTCCCTTTCGGGAAATTCCAAAATGCTTCTTTTAAATCTTTAAATGACATGGATTCAATCACCACGTCAATTGAGAAGAACACCAGCAATCCCATGGCAACAGTTACATATAAATGTTTCTTTTGATTCCCATGATCATGTACCGCGTGGGGATGTTTCCGAGAATTATATCGCCAAACAAAAAAGATAATTGCAGTCACCACAATTCCAAAATAAAGTGTAATAACAAAATCTGTATATTGGATGACATTATCGATCCGATAGCCATCTAGAGAAATATCTTTGGGTGGATCCAGAAACCATATTCCTAGTAAGTATTTCTTAAATTTGTCCATTATTACTCCATTTGACTACTAAGATAAGTGAAGAACAATCTAAAGTATTAATATCGGATTATCCTACAAATATTTTATTTTGAGGTATATTTATGAAGCCGGGATTAACAAATCATAGCCTATTTTATCACAAGCTTCCGACATTTCTATCCATGTTTTATCGTCTTTGATTAAATCAAAGGCTAAAAAAAATATTTCTTCATGTTCTTTTTGAAGGTGGTCCCAAAGTTTATAATATAGTGTCATATATAAATCATTCACTCTTAATCTAAAGGCGTCCCATTCAGTTTTATTGTGTTGCAGCATGGTGTTGTGAAATAAGTTTTTATTTCGGATTAACATTTTATGGTCCATGGCCATTACTCTTGGGGGCCCAACCATTTTTCTCGCAATCATTTCGTTATACAACACTTCTTCTCTATCCAGATGTGATACAGTATCTAATAGTCTTTCTGAACAAATCAATAGAGCATCTATAAGTTCATCTGCATCTTCTTTGTGGTCAGTCTTTTGCAATAGTGAATTGGTGGACCTCATTTTCTCCATTATTTCCAGAATTAATTCATGTTCATTGAAAAATATCCGAAGCATATGATTCTTAGGGAGCGCATCATAAAAAGCTCTTATTTGATGTGATATTTCCATTTATAGTAATAGTGTAATTAATGGACTATTAGCTTAAACGCCATTTAATTATTGGTGAATATAGGATGATATATTCCTATATTTATAACAAAAAATATTTATTATTATTTAGGCGTAAAACTGCAATACCCAATTTTATCCGCTTTTTTCTTTATCTCATGCCATACATGTTTCTCAGGGATGCCCTGTAATGCCATGGGGTAGCACATTTGATTTTCCTTTTGAATATGGTCAGATAACATCTGACAAAGACCTATACTATTTTTATTAATAGCTGATTTCAATTCATCCCAACTAACATTTTTATAATTTATCGAAATATCCTTTAGGCTATGTTTAAGTTCACGAATCGGACCATGTTCCATGGTCATAACCGTAGGTGGTCCTCCCATTCCTCTTTCAATCATTACGGGGAACAGTGCTTCTTCCTCCCGCTGATGATGGGGTTCTGAGTCTGTTAATATTGTTGACAATTGGTGAAGTTCACTTAATAGAGGAATAGCAGGCTCAAGATCTTGAATTTTTTGTATTTTTGTATTTATGTCAGATATTTCATCTAAAGTTTTTAAAATTATTTCATGTTCCAAGTATAATGTTTTAAGAACATGATTGTTAGGTAAATTCACATAAAATGGTTCCAATTTATTTACTCCTTTATTAAAATAAATATAGTATAGATTGTTTAATACGTTTCATTCTTAACTACTTTACTTCTATAATTATTATCTAATTCACTATTAGAAATTTAAGTATGCAAATGTATACTTTCTTCTAAATACGGATCTTTTATGGGCACCAGGTTCCATTTTGATAAGGAACGGAGAACCACCCACAATGTGACTCCCATTATGCCAATTACCACACCAATTTCTAACAAACCAAAGATTGGTGTTTCACCGATCAAGGGTGGAAATATCATTAAATATAAATCGGTCCAATGACCAATTAATACAATAGAAGATGCAATCAAAAGCGGTTTTTCCGTTCGTTTTGATTTCCTAAATAAAAGAATCGTAAATGGGATCAGCCAGTTCATCAATATATTAATTACTGTCAATACACCGAATGCACCAGCATGACGTTTTAAATAATAGCCTGTTTCTTCTGGAATGTTTGCATACCAAATGAGCATATGCTGAGAAAACCAGATATAAACCCAGAATGTGGTAAATGCGAACAAATAACGAGCCAACTCATAAAGGTGATCGTTTTTCAACACTTTTATATACCCAATTCTTCTGAGATAAATGAGTAGTATAATCATGAATGCTAAACCTGAGTTGAAAACGCCGGAAAAATTATATAATCCAAAAATAGTACTATACCAATGGGGCTCTATAGACATAATCCAATCAAAGCTGGAAATAATAAAAGCAATTCCACCTATATATAACCAAGCCGCAGACCATCGGATACTTTTTTGTTTATGTTCCGAATCACCACTCTCATCCTGCTTCCTTGAATGATTTAATATGGGCTTCCCTAATAAAAACCATATACCAAAATAAATGGGAACTCGTAGAATAAAACTGGGGAGATTTAACCATGGTTCTTTTCCTTGAAGTATGGGATCGTTCACCATCACCCCCGGATGGGACCACTCATATAAATGGTGTACGCCAAGTAGCACAAGAAGCATTAGGATAAACCCAACAGATAATGCCGAAAACATGGCTTCAGGTATTCGGCGAATCGCCACACCCCAACCAGCATTACTGACATATAGAATCGCTACAAATAACATACCTGTAAAACCAATTCCTGTGATATAGTTTGCTGCCAATAATATATTAGGCCAAATTCGTTCTGAAGCAAATACACCAATGATAATTGTTATCAAACCAACGGCTGTAGCCATGGTTAATTTCTTAAATAATGATGGGTCTATAATAAAATTCTTTTCATTCATATCTATTTCAACGTTCTAATGAAATGAGTGACCAACCATCGATCATTTCGTTTTACTTGGGACCTATATGGCGGCATATTTCCAATACCATGGGATATTAAATAGTAAATATCACCATCTTGCATTTTTCTCACTTTATCTGTTTTGAGCGAAGGTGGGGGTGGCACACCCCTTTTCGTAACAGGTCCATCTCCATCTCCATTTAGCCCATGACATGTCTGGCAAAATGTTGCATAAACATCGGCACCGCGAGATAAGTCTGCATTATCCATGATAAATGGATTTTTCAATACAGTACCGGCATTTTCTCGGGTAAGTTCCCCATCAGGATACTCCGGCATAAACCCAATTGCAATGGTTCCTATCGGGGGAGACTGAAGTGTTTTACCATCACTGGCATTGGGGTTTGGGGCAAATGCATCATAAGCAATAGAATGAACCATTTCTGGAATAAATTCAGAATTAGGTTCGCCACGATCAGATGATATTGTTTGCCCAACCAAGTAGATAGCCAACACAGTTAAAATAAAATAAATGATGGTCTTAGTATTCATATCAGTTTTCCACCATTTTGCCATGATGTGCTGTTACAATTTCTGTTACAGATGTTGCTGATTTCCTTTGTTGTCCCTGTTTCATTACAATATAAAACCGATCGTTTGTTACTCTGAGAGATGGCTGAAGTCCTGGTTTTCCATGTTTCACCCTACGCCATGCAAAAAAACTAAATACGGTTCCTAAGCCCGCAAATAAAATAATAACCTCAAAAGCGACTGGCATAAAAGCTGGCAAAGAATTCCATGGTCGCCCCCCAATGTTAATGGGCCAATTCACAGCTGAAACCCAGTATTGTCCCAATACACCTACCAGCAATCCAATAAAGGCAAATGTAAAACAAATTTGAGTGAGTCTCGAAGGCTTGAGATCCATTGCTTTATCCAACCCATGTACAGCGTAAGGTGTATAGGCATCTATCACATCTATATCAGCAGCACGAACAGCCTTTACGGAATCGACTAAATCGTATTCATTTTGAAATTCAGCAATTAATAACTTTTCCATTATGCTTCTTTTCCTTTACCGCGAAAATGTAATACAGATTTGACTTCGCCCATTGAAATCATGGGCATCGTACGAATAAACAAAAGGAATAAAGTGAAAAATAATCCGAAACTTCCTATTAAAGTTCCAATCTCTACCCATGTGGGAGCATACATAGACCAAGCCGACGGTAAAAAATCTCTGTGTAGTGAAGTTACAATAATGACAAATCTTTCAAACCACATGCCGATATTCACAAAAATGGATAGGATAAAAACAATGATTACATTCCGTCGAATTGAGCGAAACCAAAAAAACTGAGGTGTAATGAGGTTACAGCCAACCATAATCCAATACGCCCAGGCAAAGGGTCCTAATGCTCTATTTAGAAATACAAATTGTTCAAAGCCATTACCAGAATACCAGGCAATGAAAAATTCTGTAGCATAAGATGCCGTTACAATTCCACCGGTCACAATAATCACCTTTGTCATATTTTCAATATGATTAAGTGTAATGTATTCCTCTAATTTTAATGTTTTTCTTGCAATTATCATTAAGGTAAGCACCATCGCGAAACCACTAAAAACTGCACCAGCTACGAAATAGGGCGGGAAAGTAGTCGTATGCCATCCTGGAATCGATGAGGTGGCAAAGTCAAAACTAACCACTGTATGAACAGATACAACCAATGGCGTCGCCAACCCTGCAAGCAATGCATATACTGTTTCATAACGATGCCAAACACGATAGCTTCCATTCCATCCGAGACTCAAAGCGCCAAAAATGAATTTTTTTATTTTATTTTTTGCCCGATCACGAACTGTCGCTAAATCTGGAATCATTCCAAAATACCAGAAAGTTGCGGATATGATCAAATAGGTTCCAATTGCAAATACATCCCACGCCAAGGGTGAACGAAAATTTATCCACAACGGACCACGGAAATTTGGATAGGGAAACATCCAATAAGCCAACCATGGGCGACCCATATGAATAATGGGGAATAAACCGGCACACATAACAGCAAAAATAGTCATGGCCTCTGCCGAGCGATTAATAGATGTCCGCCACTTTTGTCTAAATAAAAATAAAATTGCAGATATCAATGTACCCGCATGACCAATACCCACCCAAAATACAAAATTAGTAATATCAAAAGCCCACCCAACTGTTTTATTCAAACCCCATGTTCCAATACCTGTCGCAATCTGGTAAGAAACAGATACAATGCCCAAGGTTAGTGCACTTAAAGATAGGGTTATCCCCAGCCACCAAAGCCAAGTGGGCTTCCGATCCATAATGTTACACACTTCATTTGTAACATCATTAAGGTTTTTATTTCCATGAATTTGGGGTTCCCGGATAGATGTTTGATGATCAGCCATGATGTCCCCCATTTGTCTGATCACTTTTATCTCTATTCTTTACTTGGGTTAAATAACCCACAGTCGGCAATACATTTAAATCTTCCAATACGTGGTAATGTCTTTCGTCCTTATTTATTTTTGAAATCCTGCTCTCTGGATCATTTAAATCTCCAAATGTAATCGCATCCGCGGGACAAGATTGTTCACAAGCGAGTTTAATATTCCCATCTTTCAAAGGAATACCTAATCGTTTTGCTTCAAATTTTGCTTCTTGAATCCGCTGGACACACATAGAACATTTTTCCATGACCCCACGGGATCGTACCGTTACATCCGGGTTTAATACCATATTTTCCATAACATCTTCACGGGCATATTCAAACCAGTTAAACCGCCGAACTTTATAAGGGCAGTTATTGGCACAGAATCGAGTCCCAACACAGCGATTATATACTTGTTGATTCAACCCCTCGGAACTGTGAACCGTCGCTAAAACTGGACAAACCGGCTCACAAGGAGCATTATCACAATGCTGACACATCATGGCTTGGAAGGATACATCAATATCTTCACCTTCTCCAGAATAATATCGATCTAATCTGAGCCATGCCATATCTCGTTTTCTATGTACCTCATCCTTTCCCACGACAGGAACATTGTTTTCTACCTGACAACCGATGATACAAGAGGAGCATCCAGTGCAAGCGGATAAATCGAAAGCCATGCCCCAGTGATGTCCATCGTAAGGGTGATCGTCTTTCCACATTGTCGTAACAGGATGTCCGTGATGTTTACCCGAAGATGGATCTTTTTTATATTCTTCAAATGTTGTTTCCTGAACAAATGGACGTACGGGCATAATGGCTGGGGATGTATTCTCTGGGTTGGATAACGTATGATACGTCTGGGTCATGGCTAAATCATAGGATTCACCTACTTTAGAAATCGTCGCCACCATGCCTGAATATTGGAATCCATTTGTTTCGGAGATGAAAGGCGACGCATTCGTACCGACCGTTTCCCCTTTAGCAACCGTTGACTTTTTTTCTAGCCAATCCGGCCCAACTTCATGAAATCTTTCTGTACCCTTTCGGCCATATCCCAACGCTATGGCTATGGTATTATTCCGCTGTCCCGGTTGAAGTAAGACTGGCAAATCCATTGAAGATCCATTGGATTTCACTTGAATGATATCACCTTTTTTTAAATTATATTTTTCTGCCGTTTTTGGCGAAAGTGATGCTGTATTATCCCAAGTAACTTTTGTAATAGGATCAGGCAATTCTTGTAACCATGGGTTTTCAGCATGGCGACCATTTCCCAATTGCGATGAGGAGAATAGAACCAATTCTAAACCATCAATCTTTGATGTTGATAGATTGGGTTTTCTATTTTGAAAAGTGGTAAGGTTTAATTTTTCTGGGGAAATTTTTGCAAATCCATCATGAACTAATTCATTCCAAAAGCGTGCGAATGTTTTTCCACTTTTTACACGGGATTGAAATATCTTCTTCCAATAATTACGAACTAAATCTCGTTCGTCAGTTTGAATGCCAGACCAAGATGAAATAGATTTTCGAATTGATCGATTTTTCCCAAATGGATGAATTACTGGCTGAGTCATAGATAAAAGACCGGAAACTTGTTCACTATCATTCCAAGATTCAAGACCATGCAGTTGTGGCGCAATAACCTTACAATGTTCTGTTGTTTCATTATTCTTATCCGAAAATGAAACTGTCAAATCTAATGAATCCATCGCAGATCCAAATTCAATACCATTCGGCAAGGCATAAATAGGATTAACATCAGCAACAAGCAATGCGCCTACCGAACCATTTTTCATTTTTTGAAATAATGATTGAACATCAGAATCTGATCCTGCAAATTGTTTGCTTGGTTTTTGTATATCTAAAGTTCGGCCCACATTTCTCAATGTATGGTTGATCCGATTAATCAATAATTGCACATTAATATCGTTGATTCCGGAAACGACCAGTGATTTGCCCTGATGATGTTTCAATGCTTTTGCCAATTCTTTTGCTTTGGCATTCGACCCTTTTTTCCCGCGAATAAAGGCATCCAAGTCTTTTACAAATAGAACCATTTCTGACGGTGAAAGCGCAATCCGCTCATCAGCTTTTCCACCGGTAATGGACATTCTGGATTCCACTTGGATCAATTTAGATATATGTTTCGCATTTAGATCTCTATTCTTCCGGAAATCTTTTGTGAATTGTATCGGTGAAACCCATGAACCCAAAAAATCTGCATCAATACTGACAATTAAATCTGCTTTGTCAAAACGGTATTTGGGCAAGATTCGTTTACCATAATTCTGTTTATGTGCATCCAAAATAGCACCATAAGAAATTTCATCCATTTGAACATGGGAAACAGTCTTGAATTTTTTCTTAAACTTTTTGATTGCAAAATTAAGCGATGGGCTTGAAACTGTTCCTGTTAGGAAAACAATTTCTTTCCCCTTTCCTTTAATTTTTCTGAGTTCTTTAACCACATGACTATCGACTGCATCCCAAGTCGAACTTTGCCTGTATAATACCGGATCAAATAAACGAGTAGAATCATAAAGTTCAAGCAGGCTTGCCTGACATTGAGAACACAGACCGCCCTGTGTAATAGGGTGATGAGGGTTTCCTTCCAGTTTGATGGGGCGACCATCACGGTTTTTAACGTGAACACTACATCCAGCTTCACACGCAAAACTGGTAGATGCATACCAAGTGGCTTTCCCTGGCAACACTTCCTCGGGTTGTATTAAAAATGGAATCGCTTTTTGGACAGGTGTTTTGCTGCATGCTGTCATTAGAGCTGCAAAAGAAAAACCGGTAGTTTTCAAAAAACTACGGCGCGTAACATCGCTCGTTTTAGCGACTTCTTCTGCAGGTGGCAAATCTGAAACAGAACACTCCTGATCACAGGCATGATCTTCATAACTCATATAATATTGTTTAATTAAATCTGACATAATTTTTTTAATAATGGCATGAAGCGCAATCCTGTAAGTATGCGGTACTTCCGGTTGCTGATTGAATTGAATCATGCTCTTGACGATGGCAATCCAAACACCATCCCATGGATAAATCTTCTACTTGTTTCACCTGTGTCATCGTTTGAACATCACCATGGCACTTGGCACAATCCACGCCAGCCGTTATATGGGGTTTATGGCTAAAAAACACAAAGTCTGGAACGTTATGAACTTTTACCCATTCTGTGGGTATTTCGTCATTTACTTTTTTCCCATCTAAATCCAGCCCCAAAGAGGCATAAATCTTTTTAATCTCTTTGCTGAAAACAGGTTTTCTATTTTCCAGATCTGCACGACGCGTTTCGTTAAATGTATTATTGACAAATTTGTGACAGTTCATACAAACATTTGCCGGCGGAATACCAGCATGTTTGCTATCTTCCGCACCAAAATGACAATATTGACAGGCGATTTCCATTTCTCCTGCGTGAAGCTGATGAGAAAAGGCAATCGGTTGAGTCGGTTGATAATCCTCTTGATTCCCAGGAATATGAAAACTGGAATTCTTAAAAGAGATAATTACCCCCACCACTATCATGATACCAATGATCGTGGAAAATTGCTTGTTGAGCAGTTTGTCCATTAACCGGTTCTAAATCAATTCAATTTTTCTTCAAGCATAACTGCTTTGGGAAATAAAATATTATTCTCTAAATGAATATGTAAATGAATGTCGTTTTCCATATCTTTCAGATTGGCATAAGCTGCACGATAAGTATTACACCCATCAACCGGTGGTTCAAAATCGCCACTTAAATCATTCATTTTTTTCAAAATATCCCCAGCAGTTTCATGTTCAGCCATCATTACTGAAATTGGTCCATTCACAAATGCACCATTTGATGTTTCGCTCTGGACCATCTGTTTGATATAAGGAAATAATATTTGTTCTTCCTTCATCATATGTTGGTGTAAGTCGATCATAAGGTCATTAAAAAGCTTGGCGATCTCGACCGTTTCTGGATGACGTTCACCATGAACACGTGCCACTTTATTTATAAATTCTGCCGTTATTTGACCGTTTTCATAAATATATTTATGATGTGTGTTATAGATGTGGTCGACCAATTCATCCAAAGCCATTGCGCTATAATCTGTAGATATAGATTCATCGTTCATTACGGATTCTAATTCCGAAATTATTTTGTCTAAATCAGCACCTTTATTACTGCAAGCAATATCTAACTTTTCTCCACCGCCACAACAAAAATCCACACCATGTTTTTTAAAAATGGTTGCTGTACGGATATCTTCCGTAACAATTTCACCCACTGTTTTCTCTTGTATCATTTTTATCCTTTTATTACGTTTTTAATTATGTATTATAAATTATAAATTTTTTGAGCTTCTAATTTTTTTTCGGTTCCAATACCACCTGACTACTTGTGGTTTTCGCCATAAATATGGATTCGGGACGACCAATGCATGGACTAACCGTGTAAAAGGAAACAGTAAAATAATAGAATAGGCACTGACAATATGTGCTTTAACCATAAAGGGCATTGCAGATATATAGGTCAAATCAGGACTTAATTTTATTACAGACCACAGGTACGGCGTCAAGGATGCGGCAAACCAACTAGATCCCCAGCGATAAAAATATGCAATGTAGAGACCCGTTACAACTTGGATAGTTAAAAATCCCAATACCCACCAATCCGCCTTGGAAGTCACAACCTTTGCCATAGAGTTGGTTTGACGACGAATAATTATATTAATTAATCCAATTAGTGTCATTAAACCAAATATAAACATGGCAATTTCCATTACATAAAGTCTCGCTGGTACACGATTCCACCACAAAACTGTATCAGGTACAAGAAACCAAACGAAGTGCGCTGCTAAAACAGCAATGATTCCATAATGGAATGGTATCATGGCCCAAAAATGCTGTTTATTCTCTAAAAATTGAGATGATAAACTTGAAAAAGTATAGGCCTTGGCACGATATCGTTGAATCGTTACCAATAGAAATGTGAAAATTATAATATAAGGAAACATGGAAAAGAAAAATGTATCGAGTATATTTTTATATGAATCCATTAGGCATTTCCTCCATTGTCAAGCGCTGGTTTTGTCAAGATTCTATTAATAAATTGAATGGCCTGCTTATAGGGATTATCGGATTCCCCAAATCCTTTAAGAATTTTTTTCATTGCCGGTTGTACATATTTTTCAATAAATACTTTTTGATCAGCTTCATCTAGGACCTCTATAGCTGATAGCACGTGAGACAAATGGTCAGGTAATTCGGATGACTCTTCAATTTTATTGTCGCGTAACAATTCTCTGACTTTAACCATAAAGGCTCCACGCTCATAGGCTTCACCATATAGATGCCATCCCAAATCCAAACATGTTGCGGGATTCATATCAAAGGTTTGTGTGAATTTTTCTTGAAGTTCTGTTAGTTTAGTTTTACTAATAAATTGAATGAATTGCCTGAGATCTAAATCCCTTTCTCTGCCAGCAGTCGATGGCTCTATATTGTTAATAGCCTCCAATAATCCTTGTACTGGATAAGACACCAATGGAATGAGTTGCGTATATCGATTACTCATTATCTTCCTCTTGCAGGTGCATCACGAAATCCAAAACCAGCTTCCTGTTTGTGTTCCAATGGATCTTTCATCATTTCGATCGCCTCTTCCCTATGGGCAGCTGGAATAACAAATCGATCATCAAATGTACATAAGGATGTAAGCTTATATATTTTATCCGCCTCCTGTGGCGTGCAATCTGCTTCTATTAATGCTTTTTCTGCATCCAACATATCAATATCGCCAACGGTCACAGCACGACGGTAAGCTCGGATAGCAGATTGTTTTTTCAATACATAACGCAAATGGCTTTCATTGCCGCCACCAAACATTTTGGCTAAATATTTGATCGGTGTACGCGCTTTTTCAAAATCGGGAAAATATTCTTCATTAATACTTCGAACCGAGTCCCCTTCTTGAGAAGACATTACAGGCAACATGGGCGGTACATAAAAAAGCATCGGCAGAGTACGATATTCGACGTGAGGCGGTAATGCAATTCCCCAATCTTTTACAAATTTGTATACAGGAGATTCTTGTGCAGCTTTAATTGTAGAGTCAGCGATGCCATTTTTCTTTGCTTCTCGAATTACATTTTCATTAAAAGGGTCTAAAATCATTTCCCGTTGCGCATCCACCAATTCATGATCCGGATGTTTGGCTGTTTCTTCAATTCTATCTGCATCATATAGCAAGACGCCCAAGTAACGAATCCGTCCTACACAGGAATGGAAACATGCAGGGGCTTGCCCTGTTTCTACTCGTGGAAAACAAAGAATACATTTTTCAGATTTTCCAGTATTCCAGTTATAATATGTCTTTTTATATGGGCAGGCAGCGATACATTTACGCCATGCACGACATCTTTTCTGATCAATCAATACAATGCCATCTTCTCCACGTTTATACAAAGCACCTGAAGGGCAGGATGCAACACAAGATGGATTCATACAATGGTTACAAATACGCGGAAAATAAAACATCATTAATCGTTCAATAGCGAATAACTGATCTCGTTGTTCTTCAGATAACACATCTAGATTGATATCATTCTCAGCGTAAATCGGAGAACCCGACAAATCATCATCCCAGTTGGGTCCAGCCTCAATATCCATATATTCACCCGTTACCATCGATATTGGCTTAGCCGTTGGTTGATCATCCCCCGCTGGTGCGTCAAATAAATCTTTATACTTATATGACCAAGGTTCGTAATAATCATCCATTGTAGGCATATTTGGATTATGAAAAATATTAGTCACGGTTTTCACTTTGGAAGTTGATTTAAGCTTGAGTTCTCCATTCACCAATTCCCAACCGCCTTTATATTTCTCTTGATCTTCCCATCGCGTAGGGAATCCTGTCCCTGGTTTTGTTTCTACATTGTTCCACCACATATATTCCGTCCCTTTTCGGTCGGTCCATATATTTTTACAAGCGATACTGCACGTGTGGCACCCGATACATTTATCTAGGTGAAAAACCATTGAAATCTGACTTCTGATGTCCATTCTATTTTTTCCTTTTACCAGTTCAGGATGGGAAGTTTACGTACCATGATATATGTGTCTCGATTTGCACCTGTTGGACCCCAATAATTAAAGTGATATGTAAATTGACCATAACCACCAACCATGAGGTTTGGCTTGAGCCGTGCACGAGTAAGGCTATTATTCATTCCCGCTCGTTTATTACCCCGCAATGGTGATTTCGGTACAGACAATGTTCGTTCGGTTGCATGATAAATCACGACAATTCCTTTTGGAATTCGCGCACTTACATTTGCCCGGGTAACCACAACACCATTATCATTATAAACCTCAACCCAATCGTTATCCACAATACCCAGATCTTCAGCATCTTTATCATTAATCCAAAATGGTTCAACTCCACGACTTAAGGTTGACATACGATGATTGTCTCCATAGGTCGAGTGTATATGCCATTTACCATGAGGTGTTAGGTAGTTGAATATTTTAGTTTTGTGTTCCGACTCACTCGTCGTGAGTTCTGCGTATTGGGTGGGTGTTGGCTTTGGTTTATATGTGGGTAAATGTTCACCATATTGAATATATCCAGGATGATCCAAATAAAAATGCTGTCGCCCAGTCAATGTCCGCCATGGAATTAATCGTTCAACATTATAAGTAAATGGAGAATAGGCTCGGCCATTTTCTGTTAGTCCGGACCACATAGGACTATTTAACAACCGCTTTGGCTGAGAACATAAGTCATCAAATGTGACTCGAGCACCCCGGTTTTTCTCAGCCAAATCTGCCAAGACAAGTCCCGTTTTTTCTTCCATATTCTTATATGAACGATACGCCAACTCTCCATTGGTAACCGTCGCTAATGTTAATACAGTATTTGCAACATTTTTGGCTTCTTTGAGAGATGGATATATATTGCCATTCCACTCTTCCACAGGGGTTTCATCGATTAACCGCTGGTATTCGTCCTTTACATCATAACTCGTACCGTGAGCTCCAAGACCATTTCGGGGGATATTTGGTCCATATGAAATGAACTGATTATGAATATTCTTATAATCTCGTTTGGCTATTTTCATATTGGGCATTGTTTTGCCTGGAATAGCCTCCACCTCTCCCTTGATCCATTCTTTAATTTCTTTTTGTGCTATTTCAGCAGGTGTATCGTGTAGCAAGGGGACAGATACCAAATCTTCAACAGTGTCAGGGAAATGCTTAGAAGATATTTTTGAAAATGCTTCAGCAATATTTTTAAATATATCCCAATCACTTTTGGATTCCCATGCTGGAGGTACTGCTTCTTGCAAAGGATGAATAAAGCTATGCATATCCGTAGAATTCAAATCATCTTTTTCATACCAAGTGGCTGCAGGTAACACAATATCTGAATACAAAGCAGATGTATCCATCCTGAAGTTTAGATCAACCACAAGATCCATTTTGCCCTGGGGAACTTTATCGTGCCATACGACTTCTTCTGTGGATCCTTTTGCGAAATTGCTATCGGATACCTGATTGGTGTGAGTGCCAAGATAATGATCTAAAAAGAACTCATGACCTTTCGCACTTCCACCAATGGCATTACCACGCCATACGAACCATACGCGTGGCCAGTTATCTGCATTATCTGGATCTTCTATAGAATATTTTAAATCCCGTTTTTTAAGTTTTTCAACCACATAATCCACGACACCCTTTTCGTCGATAGCACCATTCTCACGCGCTTCACTCACCAAATCAATTGGATTGGTTTCAAATTGGGGATAAAAAGGCAACCAACCATTTTGAACTGCTTTCACATTTACATCGATTGTATGCCCTTTGGCTAATGTATTCTCTGGTTGATTCTTAGGAACTGTATGGTAATCTGTAAAACTTTTTTCATAACGCCATTGATCCGAATGGATATAGTGCCAGCTAGGTGTATTTTGAAGTCTAGATGGGGCATGCCAATCTTTGGCCAATGCTATGGAAGCCCAAGATTCGCCTGGAGCCAATTTTTCCTGGCCGACATAATGTGCCAACCCACCGCCATTTTTCCCAATACATCCCGTAAACATGAGTGCATGAATGGCGGCCCGATACATAAGATTTGCATGGTACCAATGGTTAATACCAGCACCAATGATAACTGTGCACTTTCCACCCGTATGTTCGGCTGTGCTTGCCCATTCTCTCGCAAACCGAATTAATGTATCCGGTGATATTCCAGTGTACTTTTCTGCCCACGTAGGTGTATAGAGTTCATCTTTATCATACGATGTTGGATACCCTTCTAATCCACGGCCTACACCATATTGTGCCATAAGTAAATCATATACCGTAGCCACGGCTACTTTACCATTTTTCGTTTCAATGTATTTAACAGGGACTTTCCGCTGGGTAGTTTCTCCTTCCGCAAAATTGTCAATTTCAATATCGATAATTTCATCTGAGTTTTTTAAAAATGTTAATGCTGGATCAATTTTTGAACCATCAACATTATCTTCAAGCTTTAGGTTCCACTTTCCTTTATTTTCTTTTGCCCATCGATTCCCAGCCGACCCTTGCGGTACTTTTGTTCGGTTATCCGTCTCATCCCACATAAGAAATTGCCAATCACCGTTTTCAATATCCTGATACTGGGAAAGACGATTAGCACGTAACATTTGGCCTGGACGATTAATATCATTGGAATTATTAATTTCAACCAAAAAAGGTGAATCGGTATATCGCTTAGTATAATCTATAAAATCTGGTGTTTGGTTATCGTGGTGAAACTCTTTCAAAATCACATGGTTTACAGCCATCCAAAAAGCACCGTCTTGCCCTGCATTTATTGGAATCCACTCGTCACTGAATTTTGAAACCTGAGAGAAATCAGGTGAGAAAACTACCATCTTGGTTCCATTATGGCGAGCTTCAGCTGCAAAATGGACATCTGGGGTTCGAGTCATATTTAAATTAGCACCCATAACTGCAAGCATTTTAGCGTTATACCAATCAGCAGATTCCTGGACATCTGTCTGCTCTCCCCATGTTTCAGGAGATGCACTGGGCAAATCGCAATACCAATCGTAGAATGAAAGTGAAACACCACCCACTAACTGCATCAATCTGGCGCCAGCAGCATAACTAATCATAGACATAGCAGGGATTGGAGAAAATCCTGCAATTCTATCCGGTCCGTGCTGCTTGATAGTATGAACCATTGATGCCGCAGATATTTCTTTAACAGTCTCCCAATCCGCACGACGAAAACCACCTTTACCTCTGGCATTTTGCCACCTTTTCCGTTTCCCCGGATCATTTACCATGGATTCCCACGCTTCTACTGGATCGGTGAACTCTTTTCTTGCTTCTTTCCAAAGATCCAATAATACTCCACGGATATATGGGTACTTTACTCGAAGTGGGCTGTACAAATACCATGAGAATGAAATCCCACGCTGACAACCTCGTGGCTCATATGGCGGGATACCACTTTCAAGTTTCGGATAATCCAACCCCTGCATTTCCCAAGTGACAATTCCATCTTTTACATGAATCTGCCAAGTACAACTACCCGTACAGTTTACGCCATGGGTACTGCGAACGACTTTATCATATTGCCACCGGTTCCGATAAAATTCTTCCCATTTACGATTTTGGGGAGAAACTTCATCTCGAATCCAAGAAAGTTTACCGTTTTTATCACTCATTATATTTTCCCTTCAACCATTTTTCTTCTGATGGATCGAAGCCTATTTCCCCAAAATAAATCGAATAGAACCAGTACAATAGCTAATCCAACGAAACCAATAATTATAAAATTAAAATCATGAACACCTGCCTCAGTTACATTTGATAAAGTTTTATCTTTAAAAAATGCTACTAATGGCAATACTTCTTCTTCATCTATTGGATACTTTTGATAAATGGGGCCCATGGTTTCACTTCCAGGGCTGGCCAACCAAGCGGCCAAAGGTTTTTTGCCACCCAATCGTCCATAAACATTTGTTAAGTCTGGACCCAATAGACCACCGCCAAGTAATCCTTCCCCCGCTACCGAATGGCATCCAATACAAGTAGGCCCATTGTTTTTCAATTTGGTGACACCAAGGAATAAAGCACGCCCTTTCACGATATCGCCTGGAGTTAATGGTCGATCTGCAATTGCACTGCTACCATATTTCGATTTTTCTTTGGATGATTCATCTATAATAAAATCAACCAAAGACTGAATGATAAATGGTGTTAGCCCACCCACTTTAGGCATGACGACACCACGCGATTCTGAGAGCAATTCTCGAGCATATGCATCACCGCTATTTATAACTGCTTGAGGATTGGCAATAAATTTTTTGATCCAATCCTCATCTTTTCTTAAATGAATATTCTTTAGGTCAGGACCCGTTAACCGACCACCACCAATTGTATGGCAACTTGCACAATTTTGTTTATAAAACCCCTCTACATCCTGCCCTAAAATGCTTGACGAAAGAGTAGTCCACGCTATTATGATAAATGTATAAGTTTTTTTCATCCTTTTTGGTCCAAATAGTTAGTTCAAAAGATTGGGGCTAAATTCTTTTATACCAGGTAAATAATTTCTTTCCATGACATCGGCTGTTAGACTCCCCAATGTTTCAGTCTCCATCAAATCATGGATTTGAACAATAACATCTTCCCAGCGATGATGAAACGGGCATGGTTGCATTTCAGAGCATGACTCATAACCAAAGATACATTTGGGCTCAATTGACTCTGGGCCATCAATTGCCAGTAAAATGTCACTAATAAAAATTAAATCTTTAGATTTTGCTAATTTTATTCCACCGTTTCTCCCCCGAGTAGATTTAATTAAATTATACTTCCGAAGCGTGCGAGTGATTTTAGATAAAAATGACTGCGATATATGATACGCATTGGCGATTTCCGAGACCATGACTAATCCCTGGTTCTCTTTTATAGCCAGATAGATCATGGTTTGGATGGCATATTTAGCTGATTTAGTGTAAAACATTTAAATGGATATTATTATCTACTTTAAAAGTTATAATGAATCTTTGACATATTGCAAATCATATTTCAGATATTTATGTCCTCTTATATATTTAAGATATGAATTTTGGCCAAAAGACACTCGACACAACAGCCATATCATACAAATTTAAATCTTTCCGCGTATGTATGGACTTTTTGTAGGCAACCAAAAGGAGGGACATATGGAAAAGAGTGTTAATGCTGTAGATACTATTCTTTTTGTATCGAGTGTCATAGCCAAATTTTCAATAAACAATGTCATGGCCTGATGATCAGGCCATGGACCGAATTAACACGTCCTATTTAAAATGACGAAATTCTACTAATTATCTCCCCCGCCTTCAGAAGAAACAAGAAATTCGATTTTATTATTAAGGAGCTCTTAAACCGAACTTGATCTTACTTCTCAAAAAACGATGCGTTAAATAGTAATTAGTATACCATTCATCCTATATAATGGGATATGCACATCCGAATATTAATATAATTTATATATATTCAACAAGTTTTTATAATTTATTTCTAATGGTACGCTTGGATTAATTATGTGCAATCAATTAAGATTGACTACATAGTTTCTTGTTATGGCGACAGTATTTAGATTATATTTGCGGACTATATCTAGCAGAATTTTAATTAACTCAGGAGAATATTAATGAGAAAATCATTATACTTGGCCCTATTGGGGAGCATGATTATTTCTACAGCAATTGCTGGGGATGTTACTGGCCGTGTAAAATATATTGGAAAGCCACCAAAGGCTAAACGATTACGTATGGATGCTGACCCAGTTTGTGCCGCATCTCACAAAGAAACTGCTTTGGCTGAATCATTTATCGTAGATGCGGATGGCAACTTAGCCAATGTAATTGTGTATTTAAATGGTGTTTCCTTTAACGGGAACCCACCAACAACACCAGCTATTCTGGATCAAAATGGTTGTTTATATTCACCGCATGTATTTGCGGTGATGGCCGGACAACAAATTGATATCCTCAATGGTGACAAAACAATGCATAATATCCATGCCTTACCCAAGGTAAATAAAGAATTCAATAAAGGGATGCCAAAATCACTGAAAAAGATTTCTACTGTGTTTAAAAAAGCTGAAGATGTTTTCGTGATTAAATGTGACGTGCACCCCTGGATGAAAAGCTATACACGCGTATTTGATCATCCTTATTTTGCTGTAACCAACACTGATGGAACATTTAATATTTCTAATGTTCCCGATGGGACTTATGAAATAATTGCCTGGCAAGAAAAGTTTGGGAGCAAACGAACACAAAGCCAGTCCATTACTGTAAAAGGTGGAAAAGCAACAGCAAATTTCAACTTTGAGCGACCTAAAAAGAAATAATAGTATAAATCCTAAATATTAACAAAAAAGCCCTTTCCGAAATTCGAAAAGGGCTTTTTTTATATTTGCCAGTTTTTTACTGAATTAAATCGTCTTCTTCATTTTACAGGATTTCATTTCTTTGCTCATTTTGCAGGACGATTTATCTGCTTTTTTATCACAGGTGGATTTATCTTCGCTTGCTCCGGATTTTGAATGCTTGTCGCAACTTCCATCCTTTTTATCACAGACTTTCCCTGCTTCATGAGTACATTCTTTTTTATCTGTGTCAGTTAAATTGGTTGAATTTAATCCATAAGCCACACCCATTAATCCAATTAAAAGGGATCCAAGAATTAAACTATTTTTTATTTGTTTCATTTATTCTCCGCTATTCTATTATTCGTTTCCAAAGTTTATGAACTATTAATTATATCTATCAATATAAATAAAATTAATAATTTCCTATCACCAGTCCTCATCTCCCCAGTCATCTTCTTCTATCACAAAACCATATCCTTCACTGGCAAGATGGGCTTTCACAATTCTAGATACATCAGTAGGGCCCGAAATGCCCCAGGTATAATCTCGAAGTGCTTCAATAAGTTTTTCTGGATTAGAATGAAGTTTTGCTACATTTTTTCCCCAAGACTCTTTCACATCATCAATGGGTTCCTCCCATGGGATATAGGGCGCTGGCATTTTAGTCCCAGGCATGATAGCTTGCGGATCCCTATACCATTCTATCAGCCATTCTGATCGAAGCCGTTCTTTCACCAAGGCTAAATTGGGACCCCATGTTAATGCGGCTTGTTTTGGTTTTTGATTTCCATAAAAATGACAATTGTCACAAGCACCCATTTCTTGAATTACTTCTCCCGCTTTATATTTTGTAGAGTTTTTTACAATTGTATGAGGGGTTTCATACGGAATAGTTTGGCCATCCTTTAACTGGAAATATTTTATAAGGGAATTCCATTCTTTATCAGAAATCATTTCAAAACTTGGCATTCTAACCTGTAGGTTTGGTCGAATCATAGTCGGATTATTAAAAAATTTAAATAGCCAATTTGGTTGAATTTTTCTACCCTCGGTATCCAACATTGGTGGCGAAAAAGAGAGGACTAAACTCTTGTCTTCAGCCGTCGTTTTATCGGCAATTTCACTGAGCCATGAAGCAATGGTGGGTTGAATGGCGTCACCATCCCCATCAATCGAGTGGCAGCCCTTACAATTATATTGCTTAATTAATATTTCACCAGTTTCTATGGCTAAATATCGTTCTGTTTTTGATGGCAACTTAGAGGGTGGAATTTCATCTTTCACCAATCCCATCATAACTGTTACAGTTGCTTCTCTCTCTTGATTGTTCATTCCAAAATGAGGCATACGCAATTTATCCAACGGGCTTTTGATCTTTATTTTATATGAGTCATCTTCTTGGGGGATCATATCAAATATCCGCGGATTATCTATTTTTAAATTGAACCAATCCCATTTTGTATGGGGAATCTCATCATGAAAATATCCAAAATCTAATTTGGCGATCAGCTTACTTCCTTCAGTCGAGAGGGGTGTTCCAATAGGTTTTGCAACCTCAAAGCCATCGATATTATGACAGCTGAAACATCCATATTGGCGAATAAGTTTTCCCCCCACATAATCCAATTTTTCATCTAGGCCCATACCATTTAATCGTGCTTCAACCTCATCTTGCCTTAAAGTAGACGATAATAAATCAGATGCAATCATGTTCAATTCATTCTCATCGACTGTAGGAACAGTATTCTGTTCAAATTCTACATCATTCTGACTGATTAAATAGGCAGAAATATCGGCAGCTTCCTGTTTAGAAAGTCGCATATTTGGCATTTTAGTTTCTGAAGAATATTTTTGTGGATCTCTTATCCAATTATATATCCAGCGTTGTGTTGTTTTAGAACCCAATTTAATTAATTCTGGACCATGTTCTCGCCGAAGTACATTCACAGAAAGAGATGCTCCTCGTTCATCACCTTCGATATTATGGCATCCTAAACAACCTATCGAATTAATCAGTAGACGTCCATTGTCCGCATCTCCCTGATTTGGCAAACGATCCATTTTAAAGGATTTACTTTTATCAAATAAATATGAAACAATAGCGTGGACCTCCTGATCCGTGCGTTTAACAGATATTGGGTCATCATTATTTATTTGTTTAAAGAAATGAGGCATCCAAGAATTTTCTCTGAATGACCGTGGTTCATATATCCATTTATATGCAAAATCTTTATTGATCTTTGATTTAATCTTTCTTAGTCCTGGACCAGGCCTTGGTACATTTTCAAAACCATCAATTTGATGGCATCCAAAACATCCACCTTTTTCAACAATGGTCATTCCAAGATCTAATTTTGGTGCTGCCTTACTTGGGATGGATCCTGAGTGACATTTGAGGCAGGATGCTTCAACATATTTCATAGGTAACATCGGCGTTTCCCAATGATGAAGTGGATGCCAACCCAATTCTTTTTCCCATCTATTCGCCATTTCATCATTGTCCGGACTATGAGCAGACGAAATAAAATCGGTACCACGACCGCGTCCGGCATGACAGCCTGTACACCCATATTCATTCATTGGATGGGGGGAACTTGCACCGAGATAAAGGTCAATATTGGGATGGGTTGTATAAGGTTGGGGTGCATCTTCAAATCCTTTTTTGTCAATCCCCATATGACAAGTCATACATCGATCTACTTTCGGAACACCCATAAAAACCATATCATCTTCAATATCTTTAATTACGATTTGTTTTACTTCATAGTACGGATCAATAAAATCTAAAACGGGGATATCTCGAACAACATTGGCGATCTTATTTGAAAAAGTCATTTCTTCTGGATCTATTTTTACCAGTTTTCTATCCAACAAATTTTTATCGCGGGCAATGGCTGAAATTGCATCATTGGCTTCTTTTAAAGATTGCCGTAGGGTCTTTAACCCATTGTTTGCTTCTTCAACTTTCCCTTTTATAATTTCAGCTTTTAACTTCCTCGCACCTGTCAATACCACTAAATTGTTTAATGTCTTTGTAGCTGACTCCAGATCCCCATGGCCATGTTGTGCTTGTTCAAAGTTGTATTTGGCTACATCCAAATCTGCTTTCGCGAATTGATAATTTTGATTTTTTGCATATAATTCATCTTCCAATACTTGAACCTTTTCTTGAAATGAATCAATCTCTTCCTGATTTGATTCAACCTCATTTTTGGCCACTTCAAGTTTGGATTTTAGAGCAGAATAATCTTCATTACTTTCTAAGGATTCGCTGGCTACTTTAATATCAGCCCGTGTCTTTTCAATTTCTAATTCTCTAAATTCAATCTGATATTTTTTCCAGGGGCGATTAAAATCATTGGCAAATGTCAATAGCCATATAAAGGCAAATAATAAACTAGATATGGCAAACCACTTATTGAGTTTTAATATATTATAATATCGTTCTTGTTGATTAGTCATATGTCAGCCTGATCCACAACTTAAAAGTTGAAAAAGTATTCTGGAATTGAAATGATGTATTTCAAGTTAAACATCCATCTTAAATACATTTTAATGGGTAAGGTCAGAGCTGCTAAGATTAAAACAATGAATAGCGAATATCGTGCAACACCTAATCGATCAAATAAATTCTTAAGCCATGTTTTTGCCAGCAGTGGCGGCAAAATCATAAAATACCCTAAGACAAGTACCATACCCCAAATTTCTCTGATTAAAATGTTACCGGGCAATCCCGAACTCATCCATTTGACATAAATAAATTCCGATAGATTAATATTGGTTAGTGCTTCGATTTTATGACTATCCCAATATTCAAATGGGCCGAAAAAATTCCAATTTGGACCGCGCAATACCGTACCAATTACAATAAGTAAATTCCATAGAACTAGCCAACCAAACATAAAAATAGCAATGGAAAGTTTTCTATCTTTAAAACTGTAGTAACCGGACCCTTCTTTTACATTGTCTAAATAAGGAATGGCCATTAATCCGACAATAATTAAGCTGGGAAGAACCACACCGGCCATCCATGGGTCAAAATATACCAACATTTCTTGTAGTCCTAAAAAGTACCATGGCGCTTTCGCAGGGTTGGGAGACTCAGATGGGTTGGCAGGTTCCTCTAATGGGGCCGGTAATCCAATAGACCAAACCAGCATAAAAGCAGAAAAAAGAATAATCGTGATCAATTCTATATAAACCAAATCGGGCCATACTAAAATCTTATCATTGGGTGCATCGTATTGCTCATCTACCGGCTGACCCGCTTCAACTAATTTATCATTATTATAGGCTTGGTTCATGGAAAGCCAAGTAAAAAAGAACACTAAAAATATCAATCCTGCAATCGGAACATTATCCGGTTTAAGCATGATAGATCTGAAATCAGAGTCACCCAATCCAAATACAAAAAATCCAACCAGGAGTGCCGTAATAATCCAAAACGATTTTACACTCCACAATCCGTCGAATTTCAGACGACGATGCCATTTATCAAACCAATCTGTAGGCGGAAAGACAAAGAAAAAGATAATAAATGTGAATGAAACAAGAATTGTCGGTTTTGAAAGCGTATCGATTAAATGTTTAAATGCTTCCATCATTACATCGGTGTAGAAATGCCGCCATCCTTACGAATGCGCCAAAAGTGAACAGCCATGAAAATCATAATAATAAATGGGAGACCAATACAATGAAGCACATAAAACCGCAACAATGTTGCCTCTCCAAGAAATCGACCACCAATCAGAGCAAACCGTACATCACTCGCCATGGTGACAAAGTTAATATCCCCAATAGCTAATAATGCGGCACCGGGGCCTTCGCTTCCCAAGAATGGGGTGGCACGCGCCATGTTGGACCCAACAGTGATAGCCCATATAGCTAATTGATCCCAAGGAAGTAAATATCCTGTAAAGCTTAATAGCAAAGTCAAAAGTAATAGAATTACTCCTACCGCCCAATTGAATTCCCTTGGCGGTTTATATGAACCAGTCATAAATACACGAAACATATGAAGCCAGACTGTAATGACCATGGCATGGGCTCCCCATCGGTGAATTTCTCGCATGATACCAAAAGGGACTTGTTCAGCTAAATCAATAATATCCACATAAGCATATTCAATTGTGGGTCGGTAATAAAACATAAGAAGAATACCTGAAATCGTCAAAATTAAAAACAAAAAGAAAGACAATCCGCCCATACACCATGTGAATTTTAATTTAACCGCATGTTTTGGTAACCGAACCGGATGAAGATGTAAAAAGACAGAATTCAATATAACCATCATCCTCTGACGACGTGATTTTGGCACACCGCCACCACGGAATATAGAAGTCCAAACTTGACCTTCGGCTAATCGTTTTAATAATCCTTTTTTCTCTGACATAAATCTCTCTTACACTTTTAGAAAGGCTTCGGGGTCTACCCACTGGCCTTTTTCTTGTTGAAATTTCTTTGTTTTATCCACAATGATTTGGCCATCATCAGCGAGTACAATTCTAAATCGTTCTAATGGGCGGGGAGCGGGTCCCTCAAAATTAATGCCAGTTTTCCGAAAGCCACTACCGTGACAGGGGCATTTGAATTTTTGTTCTGCTGATAACCAGTTGGGAGTACAACCTAAATGGGTACAGACTGTAGACAATGCATAAATTCCTTCACTTTCCCGAACAACCCAAGTGCCATATTTCCCTTTCCAACGAAGATCTACTTCACCTACTTGGTAATCTTCTGGGTAACCGGCGCGAAATGTCTGAACGGGTTCAAACAAAACATTTGGGTAAAAGAATCGCAACATCATGGTAAAAAACCCACCGGTGGCGGCTACAAATGCAATCCATCCGATGGAAAGCCAGGAAAAAAATGATCGGCGGGTGACTTCAGAACCTGCATTTGTTTTTCCCAATGCTGCTGGGGGTGGACTTGCTTGTGGTACCGCAACCGATTTCTTCTTGTTTGCCTCAGGCATAATAATAAAACCTTATTCGAATTGTGTTAACGTTTTACGAGCTGCTTCGCGAATTTTTAAATTTGGATCATTCTGCTTTAGGTGCACCAAAGATGTTTTTAATTCCAAATCCTGAATAAAGGGCGCAACCTGAATGGCTACCATCATTGCCTGAACCTGCTCAATTTCATCTATATTAGGAAACGAATCTAAATAATTTCTATCCAAGAGGTCTAATAAAATTCGCTGTCCACTTGGATCTCCTAATTTTGCCAATGCAATGGCCGCATCCCATCTCACATTTACCTCAGAATCAGCCATCATTTCTTTTAAATTGGATATAGATGACTTGTCTCCAATTTTTCCCAAACTAATAACCGCTTGAAGGCGAACCTTTGCTTCGCCATGATCTAATACATTAATGATGGATTGAACCGCAGCATTGTCGCCTATATTCCCTAATGCATGTATCGATGCCATAATCATCTCAGGTTCAGAACTGTCTAACGACGCCAAAAGAGTTGGTACATACCGAGAATCTTTCGTCGCTCCCATCGCTAATGCCAAGTATTGTCGGACACGGCTGTCCCTATCATTTGACGCATATTCAAATGACGAAATCATTTCTAAAATAAACCGATCATCCTTTGGGATCATTTTAGGATTGGATAAAATTTTAGATAATTCGAACGCACCTTGCCACCGTTTCGTGGATCCACCAATTTTAACATCTTCTAAATAATCTTGAGCTGTGTTGGGCTCAGAAGTAATGATTCGTACCACTAAAAATATGATGACAGAAAAAATAGCAATAATTAATGGTACCACAAAGAAACTGTGGATCACGACCCGAAGGACGGATTTTTTTTCTGGTACTTGGTTTGTTGCCTGTTGTTTTTCCAATTTTAACCCGAGTGTGTTGTGCCGCGGAAAGGACTCGAACCTTCACATCTTGCGATACTGGTTCCTAAGACCAGCGTGTCTACCAATTCCACCACCGCGGCAATATTACTTTTTACTTTGTTAAAAAAGCTGGGGAAATTACCATTCCAATCCAGATTTTCGAAATAGATAAAGTAAGTTAATCCTTTAATGCATTCTGGAGATCAGCCTTCAAATCTCCCACATCTTCAATTCCTATTGATAATCGAATTAAAGTCTCGGTGATTCCCATTTCCAATTTAGCTTTTACAGGTATGGCAGCATGAGTCATATCATAGGGAACACAAACCAAGCTTTCTACCCCGCCCAAACTTTCGGCCAGAGTAAACACGTCTAGCCGTTCTAGAAAACGGTCCCGTGCTTCAATCGTCCCTACATCAATAGAGATCATATTGCCAAATATCACCTCACCATTTGGTGTTTTTTGTTGCTTCAGTGCAATCTCATGTTGTGGATGGTTTTTTAGTCCCGGATAAATAACACGATCTAAATTATCCTGATCGGCCAACCACTGGGCCAATTCGGTTGCATTGTCCGAAGATTTTTGATACCGAAGCCCCAATGTTTTTGTAGATCTCAATAAGATCCAATTATCAAATGAGCTGGGTACGCCTCCCGTCGCTTTCAGTAAGAATCGAAGCCGTTCGTCCAATTCGTCATCATTGGTGGTTAATACACCTCCCAAAATATCTGAATGACCTGATAGAGATTTAGTTGAACTTTGCATAACTACATCTACACCTAACTCTAATGGACGCTGCCCATAAGGACTCATAAAGGTATTATCTACACTCATTAAAATGTCGTGTTTTTTACAAATGTTTAAAATAGCGGTTAAATCACATAACTCTAAAAGCGGGTTTGTGGGAGTCTCCAGATGTACCAGTTTTGTATTAGGACGAATATGTTTTTCTACATTCTCCGTATCTCGAGTATCAATCCATTCAAATTCTATCCCTTGTCGCCGGAGTACATTCATGGACATGCGATATGTGCCTCCATATGTATTCCTTGAAATGAGGATATGATCCCCTGAGTCAAATAATTGAAAAAGAGCTGTGGTCGCAGCCATTCCAGTGCTAAAACAAATAGCATGTTTAGCGTTATCTAAGGATGCGAGGTTTTCTTCTAACCGCTGGCGCGTAGGGTTGGATACACGGGAGTAATCAAACCCGCGGGTTTGTCCAACCGCATCCTGTTTAAATGTCGATGTTAAATGAATTGGGGGTGAAACAGACCCAGATTCTTTGTCTGCTTTATTACCAATGTGGATTGCCTTCGTAGAGAATTTCCAATCTTTATGATTCGTCATTATAATCTTTCGCTTATACTTGGGTATAACCCTGATTCAAATATTGCTGTAATTTTTTATATTTAATTTCTACTTGTTTCCCGCTAGGGCTAACCAATTTTACTTTTACGTTTCGACCAATTTTTTCATCTGCATGCACGGGTTGTTTGGGAACACCGGAAGATGCGGCGGCCTGCTCTTGCATGGATGGTCCAGAAAACCCCATCCCCGTGGTTTCATCATGCTGAGTTTGAACATTTCGAGCACGATTTGCGGGCATTTCAGGTGCTGCTTCCATACCTCGGATTTGCGTTCTATATAACCGCTGAACTGTTTCTTCTGTGGTATCAATCATCATCTGCTGAAACATTTGAAATCCTTCAGATTTATATTCTAACAGTGGATTTTTCTGACCATAAGCTCTCAGATTAATCCCCTCGCGTAATTGATCCATGGCATATAAATGGTCTTTCCATTTTTCATCAATGGTACGGAGCATGACAAATTTTTCAAATCCACGCATGACATCTGTTGGAAGTAACGATTCCCTTGTTTGGTAAACCTCTTTTGCCTGTTTTAATATATAATTTCGCGTATCCTCTATAGAAACTTCATCGCTTTCAGAAAATTCCTTTACAGATTCGTAGTCAGCATCTACCAAAAGATGGGAAGAGAGGTTTTGCCTTAGGTTTTCCCAATCCCAATTTTGAGGAGTTGTATCTTCCATTCGTCGCAGTTCATCATCCACATATTCGTCTACCATACCAGTGACTGTATCGGAAATATCTTCATCATTAAGTGATTGGTTCCGAATATCATATACCACCTGACGCTGTTGGTTCATTACATCATCATATTCTAACAAATGTTTGCGAATACCAAAGTTTCGCTGTTCAACTTTTTTCTGGGCATTTTCAATCGCACGGGTCACCATTTTAGCGGTAATCACTTCTCCTTCTTCCGCACCAAGTCGATCCATAATGCTGGCGATACGTTCACTATTAAATAGGCGCATCAAATCATCTTCTAATGATAAGTAAAATACGCTGGATCCTGGATCACCCTGTCGGCCGGATCGGCCCCGTAGCTGAAGGTCAATCCGACGGGATTCGTGGCGCTCTGTCCCAATAATATGGAGACCGCCTGCATCAAGGACACCTTCACCCAATTTAATATCTGTACCACGACCTGCCATATTCGTGGCAATTGTTACAGCCCCTTTTTGTCCTGCACGCGCCACAATTTCGGCTTCACTTTTATGCTGTTTTGCATTCAACACATTATGGGGAATTCCTTTTCGTTTTAACATACGAGAAAGTAATTCGGATGCTTCTACAGAAATGGTCCCGACTAGAGATGGCTGCCCTTTGTGATGACAAGATGTAATTTCTTCAACAACTGCATTATATTTTTCTCTCGTTGTTTTATATATTAAATCTTCACGATCATCCCGGACGATGGTGCGATGGGTTGGAATTACAACAACTTCTAGGTTATAAATGGATCCGAATTCTTCTGCTTCTGTTTCAGCAGTTCCGGTCATGCCGGCCAGTTTATCATACATCCTAAAATAATTTTGGATCGTAATGGTGGCAAGAGTTTGGGTCTCCCTTTCAACTGTAACATTTTCCTTCGCTTCTAATGCTTGATGCAAACCATCGCTGTATCTACGACCAGCGAGAATACGACCAGTAAATTCATCCACGATTTGTACGCGACCATCCTGCACGACATATTCCACATCTTTTTCATAAAGTGTATAAGCACGAAGCAATTGTGTCATGTTGTGTATTCGTCCAGATCGATCCCCATGCAGTTGGTGCGCTTTTTCTTTTTCCTGATCTTTTTCTAACTTTGATAAGGATTCATTTTCATCAATATCATGTAGCATCTCTCCCAAGTCGGGAATGACAAACGTTTCAGGAGAATCCGGCGCTAATGCATTACGCCCTTTTTCAGTTATATCAATGACATGTGTTTTTTCATCAATACTAAAAAATAAATCATCATCAACTTCATGGAGTTTTTTATCTCGTAAAAATTCTGACTCAACCTGATGTGCTAATTTCTTGGTGCCCGCTTCTTGGAAAATTTTCATAACCTTTGGATGTTTGGGCTGTCCCCGCAATGCTTGGAGTAATTTATATCCAGCATCCCGATCTTTCTCTTCTTTCAAGAAAGCTTCACCTTCAGAAACGATTTTGGAAATTAGTGCATTTTGCTGTCTAACCAGATTTTGGACAAGGGGCCGCAGGTCTTTAAAAGATGTATCCACTGGTGCATCTACCGCTCCAGAGATAATCAGCGGTGTACGCGCTTCATCAATAAGTACGGAGTCCACTTCATCTACAATAGCGTAGGCGTGATCCCGCTGAACCTGGTCTTCTTTCTGCAAAGACATATTGTCCCTGAGATAATCGAATCCAAATTCATTATTGGTACCGTAAGTAATATCACGATTGTAGTTTTCACGTCTTTGCTCCGGTGTCATATTATTTAAAATGAAACCGACAGATAAACCAAGCCGTTTATAAACCTCACCCATCCATTCCGCATCTCGCTGAGCTAAGTAATCATTGACTGTGATTAAATGAACCCCTCGACCCGTAAGCGCATTGAGGAAAATGGGAAAAGCCGCAACCAATGTTTTTCCTTCACCGGTTTTCATCTCTGTAACATTTCCCCTATGAAGAATGATACCACCTATAATTTGAACATCAAACGGTACCATTTCCCAACTCAATTCCCGACCAACTACTTTCCAACTTGTCCCACACATTCGCCGACACGTTTCTTTCACCATAGCAAATGCTTCCGGCAGGATTTCTTCCAGTTTGTCATGTTCTGCTAATAAGATAAATTTATGTGCTTCATCTTTATCATTTATTTCTTTGGCTGCTTTTTCCTCAGCCTTTTTCCTGGCCCCAACGATGGCTTCTTTTAGTTCTTGGGCTCGCTCTCTTAATTCATCATCAGATTTTGACACAAGATTTTCGGCCATTTGATTGACTTCACCCACCAATGGCAGTAACTGCTTCATTTCCCGATCCGAACGGGTGCCAAAAACTTTTTTAATCAAATTTTGTATCATGAATTTTTTCCTTGGCTTTTTTTGCCATTGATTTATATACATTATCTAATACCCCATTTACAAAGCCGGGACTTTCTTCTGTACTGTATTGTTTGGCAATTTCAATTGCCTCAGAAATAGAAACTTTTGGGGGTACATCCTCTATAAAATATATTTCACTCATTGCTTCAACCAAAAGCAAACGATCCAAGATGGCAACGCGATCGAACTCCCAATTATTAAGTCTGGTTTTTATTTCTGTTTCACACCATTCTTTATGATCCATTGCTGCATCAAATAATTCTACAATAAATAATTTCGTTTTATCATCGTAGGATTTTCGGTTTATGGCATCATTTAATACCTTTGCACGATCTTCCCCTGATATTTCATAGGCATATAATGCTTCAAGGACAACTTTTCGTCCCAATCGACGTGGATGTTCTTTACCCATTAAAAATATACTTATGTAGTTTTAACTTCATGAACCCAACCATATGGATCATCAATGTCTTCTCGTTGAATTCCCAATAATGTTTTTCTTAATTCCGTTGCTGCTTCACCCATGTTCCCATCATTTATTGTATGGGTTTTACCTTGAAATGTCACCTGACCCACTGGCGTCACCACCACTGCTGTTCCGGTGCAGAATACTTCATCTGCGGAAAAAACATCACTCAAGAGCAATTCCCCCTCTTCAACTTGTAGTCCCAATCGATCCTGGGCCAATTGAATAATAGAATCACGCGTCACCCCAGGTAGAATTGAGCCAGATAATTTGGGTGTTACCAATCGATTCCCCTTTCGCATAAAAATATTGGCTGAACCCACTTCTTCCACCAATCGTTCATCATCCGCTTTCAGATATAATACTTCATCAAACCCCTGTGTCTTCGCTTCGATGACGGGTCGAAGAGATGCTGAATAATTACCGATAGCTTTCACATTACCAATCCCCTTAGGTGCGGCTCTATGGTAGGAATCGGAAGCAATTAAGTTTAGTGGTTTTATATTCCCTTTAAAGTAAGAGCCAACCGGTGCTGTATATATCATAAATGTATATTTGCTGGCAGGAGCTACGCCCAATGTCGGTGATGTACCCCATACGATCGGACGAATATATAATCCGCCTTTTCCGTAGGGAGGAATAAAATCAGAATTATCACTAACAACTTGCTCAACCGCATTCAAAAAATAATCTGTCTTCAACTCTGGCATGCATAATCTATGGCTTGAGTTAGCAATTCGTTTCCCATTCATATTTGGGCGAAAAAGAACAATTCTATCTTTAGCAGAGTGATATGCCTTCATGCCTTCAAAAACACCCTGACCATAATTCAATACGCCTGCCGCAGGTGAAATTTCAATATTTCCATAAGGAATTAAACTGCCATCGGCCCAATCACCGTTTATGGGACATGTGCTTTGCCACATACTACGGGTTGGATAAACGCCAAACCCTAAGGCATCCCAGTCAATATTTTGTTTTGTCATGTTCACTATTTTCCTTCTAATAAAGCTCGCGCAATAACCATTTCCTGTATTTCAGAAGTTCCCTCATAAATTTGGGTTATCTTGGCATCCCGCATGAGACGCTCTACACCTGTATCTTTCATATAACCAGTACCCCCAAAAATTTGAACACATTGGGTGGAGGCATCCATGGCAACTTTTGATGCAAAGTTTTTTGCCATAGCCGCTTCTTTTCCAAACGGTTTTCCTTCATCCTTTAACTTTGCTGAACGGTGGATTAATAAACGGGCTGCATCCACATGAATCGCCATTTGAGCTAACTTGCTTTGAATCGCACCAAATTGTCCGATCTTTTTACCAAACTGTTTGCGTTCCTTCGCATATTCAATTGATCGAGCCAACGATTCAGCTGCAATGCCCAATGCTTGGGTGGCTATACCAACCCTGCCACCATCCAAAGTACCTAAAGCGATTTTAAATCCTTCCCCTTCATCTCCCAATCGATTTTCGATGGGTACCTTGCAATCATCAAAATATAATTCACAGGTATCAGAACCGCGAATCCCAAGCTTATCTTCTTTTTTTCCTGTGGAAAACCCTCCATTACTTTTTTCAACAATAAAAGTGGAAATCCCCTTGTAGCCCACATTTTTTTCTGTCATACACATAAGAATTACAATATCTGAACTAATTCCATTCGTTACCCAGTTCTTAGTTCCATTAACGATATAATTATCACCATTTCGTTCGGCAAATGTTCGCATATTACTGGCATCCGAACCGGATTGAGGCTCCGACAGTGAAAAAGCACCCAGTAATTCGCCGCTGGCTAATTTCGTTAAATATTTCTGTTTTTGTTCTTCATTGGCATATTTATATAAAAGTTGGCAAACGAGGGAGTTATTCACAGACATCACGACGGCGGCTGAGGCATCCGCTTTGGATATCTCTTCCATCGCTAAGCAATATGAAACTGTATCCAATCCTGCCCCACCATATTCCTCTGGGATCATCATGCCCATAAATCCGAGTTCGCCCATTATCTTTATTTGTTCGGCGGGGAATTCAGCTATTTCATCCCGTTCAATGACGCCAGGACGTAAATGATCTAAGGCAAATTCTCGTGCCGTTTTTTGGATCAGCTCTTGTTCTTCTGTTAAATTAAAATCCATATTTTATCTCGTAAGAATTAACGCAGAAGCTTCCCCACCACCAATACACAAGGTGGCCAAACCTGTATGTGCTTCCCTAATTTTCATCGCATGGATTAAAGTAGTCAAAATGCGTGCACCACTTCCGCCTATTGGATGACCAATGGCGATGGCGCCCCCATTTACGTTCACTTTATCGTGGCTTAAATTAAAATCATCCATGGCCGCCATGGCTACGGGAGCAAATGCTTCATTGATTTCCCATAAATCTATTGCTTCCGCTTTTATACCCGCTTTTTCTAATACTTTTGAAATAGCTTTGCTGGGGGCAGTGGTAAACCATTCCGGCGCATGGGCTGCAGACGCTTGTGCACCAATAACAGCCAAAGGAGTTAACTCCAATTCTTTCGCTTTTTCCCCCGACATAATCAAAATAGCAGCAGCACCATCATTAATCTTGGATGCGTTGGCCGCGGTGATGGTCCCGTCTTTTTCGAAAGCAGGTCTAAGGAATTCCATCTTTTCAAAATTGGCGCGCCTCGGTTCTTCGTCAGCATCTACTATGATTGGTTCTCCCTTACGCTGAGGTACGGGTACAGAAACTATTTCATCAGAAAAAGAGCCATTTTCCAAGGCAGATTGCGCGCGAGTATAGGATATTTTGGCAAATGCATCCTGATCTTCCCGACTGTAATTCTTTTCACTGGCACACAATTCAGCACAATTTCCCATATGCTTATCGTTGTATGCATCCCAGAGACCATCCTTAATCATGGAATCAAGAACTTGACCATGCCCCAATCGATGACCTTCTCGACCCTTCGGCAATAAATATGGTGCCTGAGTCATGTTTTCCATACCGCCAGCGATAATAATGTCCGCATCGCCTGTCTGAATAGCTTGCGTTGCCAGCATGACCGCTTTCAATCCGGAGCCACACATTTTATTAATGGTCAAACATTCAACAGAATCAGGTAACCCAGCACCCAATGCCGCTTGTCTTGCGGGTGCTTGACCTTGCCCAGCAGAAAGGACATTCCCCATGATTACCTCATCAATAGAATCTATATCAATTTTTGTTTCGTCCAGAACAGCCTTGATTGCCGTAGCTCCCAATTGTGGCGCTGCAATAGATGACAATGAGCCTTGGAATGCGCCTACGGGTGTACGCTTGGCAGAAACAATTACAACATCTCTTAATTCAGACATAAATCATCTCTCATATTTTGGGTAGAGTGGTATAGTCAGCGAATGCTGAGTAGACGGGCAAGCCGCGAAATTGAATGTGCTTAATCAATGAACAATATTTCTTATTTTTATTTCAGATAATTTTGGTGGGCACACACCGAAATTTAGCCTTCAAAAGTGCCAAGAAGTTAATACGATTATTAGATTTTATTTAATGCATTTAGATGACATTTATTATTACGGTTTGATGGTTACTCATCCTTCTGATCATAGGCCTTTATAATATCCCTCACCAGTTTATGGCGCACCACATCCGATGCATCCAATTTGCAAAATCCAAGTCCGTCAATTCCCTGTAATAGATCGATCACTTGCAGTAAACCCGATTTTGATTTTGAAGGTAAATCAATCTGGGTGATATCTCCCGTAATAATCGCTCTGGAATTCACGCCCAATCGCGTGAGAAACATTTTCATTTGCATGGTGGTGGCATTTTGGGCTTCATCCAAAATCATGAACGCATTATTAAGGGTCCGACCCCGCATATAAGCCAAAGGAATGATTTCAATCGTATTGTTAGCCAAAAGTGGCTTCAAACGCGTGGCGGGCATCATATCACCCAATGCATCATAAAGGGGAGTTAAATAAGGGTCGACTTTTTCTTTGAGATCGCCTGGGAGGAATCCAAGGTTTTCGCCTGCTTCTACCGCCGGGCGACAGAGAATAATACGATCCACTTCGCGATTATCCAAAGCAGCCACAGCAAATGCCACAGCTAAGTATGTTTTTCCTGTCCCTGCAGGCCCAACTGAAAAAACGATATCATTTTTTCTAACAGTTTGAATATATGTTTTTTGCCCATCCGTCCGAGCGGTAATGGCGCCTTTTCGCCCATAATGAACTACCGTATCCAATTGCTGCGTTTCATGCCCATTTTGTACAGCAGAAACACGAATCAATGTTTTTACATCTTCCTGAGTGAGGGATCCTTTTCGATTGAGCGTTGATCCCATTTCATGGAATACTTCATGAATCACAGGAACTTCTTTTTCATCCCCGTCAATTTTGATAATATTGCCCCGCACAATAATTTTACTGGCGAAGGCACCTTCAACCAGTTTCAAATTTGCATCTGCCGGACCAAATAACATGCCCAGATCCATACCTTTCATTTCAATAGTCTTTTCCATTTACCCTATAATATTGATTAACTTATAGGAGGAATTTAACCAATTTCAGGAGTAATTCATCAGCCTTGATCCGGCATGATGATTCACATGAAAAACCAAATTTATATTATCTTAATTGGAACCTGCTTGCTCGTGTCCGGTTGTACAATAAAAACTGGATCCTTTGGTGCATATACCTCTACGGATCAAAATATCCAATTTTTAGTTGAAAAAGGACAATCTCATTGGGAAAAGCGCGTTAACCCGGAAGATGCAAAAATAGCTCGATTGTTTTTATCCAAAGCCTATGATCAGGATCCTAACAATGGAGATGTGGCGGAACTTTATTCCAGAGCATGCCACTATATTGGTTATTACATTGAAACGGATCCTTTTAAGTCTGATTTATTATTTATGGAGGGTATGAAATCTGCCTGGGATTTTATTTTAGCTACAGATTCTTACCAAGAAGGATATGCATTGACGAATGGCGACTCCACAGCAAAAATAATTGGTGGTATCGAAAATACATCTCAAGAATTGGTTCCATATTTGTATTGGTGGGTAGCAAACTTTTCTCGATATCTTGTCACAAAGCCGGTTATGGAGCGGTTGAGCCAAAGAGAAATTATTGAAACAGCATTACACCGAATTTTATCCCTAAACCCCAATTTTTATTATCATGGTGCAAATAGAATATTTGGTGGCATCTATGCCAGACTGCCCGGTGTAGATCTTATTCATTCAATCAATAATTTCGAGTATTCAATTTCCGGCAGTCCAAATTATTTGGGTACATATGTGATTCGTGCACAATACCTTCACACCAAAAGTGGTAATCGCGAATTATTTGTGAAAGATTTACAGTTTGTTCTTCAATCGGATCCAACCCTATTGCCAGATGTATCTCCTGAAAATTTAAATGAGCAGGAAAAAGCCAAAACCCTTCTTGCAATGGAATCATCTTTATTCGAATAGGTTTTTACTGGCAGATATCCTTCTCAATGACTCAAATTAGACCATGGATTTAAATATTATACTGTGGGGTTTATTTGCTTTAATCAGCTTTTTCTTATTAATTCTTTTTATTCCATATCGACTCGCAGTTTCAGGGAATATTCAATGGATGGCACAGGATAAATCAGGAAATTCTCATATCCATTTAGGGGGTATTCATCGCGGTATATCTATTTCCCCATTTCCATCCATCCGAATTGGTATTGGCCGTTTTGATAAACCATTATTTTCTTTTTCTCTTCCACAAAAAAAACAACCAAACCATAAAAATAGGAAATTAAAAAAGAAAAATAAGTCGAACATTCCCTATATAAAAATTGGAATGGCAGCCTTAAGAGAAATCCATTTTGATCACTTTTTGTTAAATGGCAATTTGGGGTTTCCCAATCCAATGTATACCGGAATAATCTATGGATGGAGTCAATCGATCGGTAGGTTAATTAGGGGTAGAAAGGTAGATATTGTAATCAACCCACGATTTAATAATCAATTTGAAACAGACATTAATGGTCGATTTAGAATGAAATTTATACCGGGGAAAGTTTTGTGGCAGGCTATCAAAACTTATTTTAAATTCAAGAAGTGAAAGGAATAATATGAGTATAGCAGAATTAATTAAAAATACGCTTAAAGAAGCACAGGAATTAATGACATCCAAAACAGTGGTTGGGGAACCCATCAAAACGGATACCCATACAGTAATTCCCGTATCAAAAGTGATGTTTGGCTTTGCCGGCGGCGGTGGCGAAGGTGATGAAAAAGGCAAAAAAGGAAACGGGCAAGGTGTGGGCGGTGGATGGTCTATTGAACCAGTTGCATTTGTGGTCGTGGGTGAAGATGGCGCAAAACTTATGACCATTGGAGATAAAGAAAGTCTGACAGGTAAATTAATGGATTTAGCCCCGTCGGTTATTGAATCAGTAAAAGAATATGTGGGAAATAGTGACACGGATAAACCCAACGAGGGAGAAACAGAATGAGACCTCGTGCCGTCAAGGATATCATGACAAAAAAACTGGTCACATTTCAATCCGATATGCGAGTCAGAGCTGCGATTGAATCTCTATTAAAACATAAAATCTCAGGTGCCCCCGTTGTGGATGAAAATGGTAATCTGGTTGGTGTATTATCTGAAATTGATTGTATGTCAACAATCATTCAGGATTTATATTACAGTGATTCTGGTGGCAGTGTTGAAGATTTTATGTCCACAGAAATAACAACTGTAAACTCTGAAATGGGACTTATTGATCTGGCTGAAATATTTCAAAAAAAACACTTCCGACGCTTACCCGTAGTAGATAATGGTATTTTGGTAGGGCAAGTCAGCCGACGAGACGTGCTAAAAGCTATTCAGTAAAATAATTTATCCTGTCAAAAATGAAATAAATTAGGAGGATTTAAAAGTGAAAAAATATTATTTATTCATTGTTCTTTGCTGTGTCGGAATAACATCGGCAGAATCACTTGATACAACTGTTAAAGATGTAATGAAATGGCGGAATATTGGTCCTTTTCGTGGTGGTCGGTCATTGACTGCTGTTGGCAGTCCCAATGATCCTCTCACATATTATTTTGGTTCAGTTGGGGGTGGAATATGGAAAACGACTGACGGTGGTATCGTTTGGAAGAATGTATCTGACGGGTTCCTTAAAACAGGTTCAGTCGGTGCATTGGCTGTAGCTGAATCTGACCCTAATATTATTTACGCAGGTATGGGTGAAGCTTGTATCCGCCCGGTCATGACTTCTCATGGCGATGGCATTTATAAATCCATGGATGCAGGTGATACCTGGTCCCATATCGGGTTAGAAAAATCACGAACGATTTCTCAAGTCATTGTTCATCCAAAAAATGCAGAATTAGTATATGTAGCCGTTCAAGGGGACCAGTATACAGCCAGTAAAGATCGTGGAATTTATCGTTCGAGTGATGGTGGAAAACATTGGGAAAAAGTATTATTTGTTAATGATCATTCAGGCGTGAGCGGTCTAAGTATGGACAGAACCAATCCCCGTATTCTATTCGCATCTTTTTGGGATCACCAACGACAACCCTGGCAAATGCGAAGCGGTGGTGACGGCAGCGGTATTTATAAATCAACTGATGGCGGTGATACATGGGATAAACTAACCAAAGGCCTTCCGGAGAATATGGGTAAAACTGATGTCAGTGTTTCTGCTGCAAATCCCAAGCGAGTCTATGTGATTGCAGAAGCTGAAAAGGGTGGTCTCTTTCGTTCAGATGATGGGGGGGAAAACTTCAAACGTGTCAATAGTAATCGTGTTCTTATTGCACGCAGCTGGTACTATATTCATGTGTTTGCGGATCCACAAGATGAGAATACCGTTTATGTTCTCAATGCGCCCTTCATGAAATCCACCGATGGCGGCAAGTCTTTTCAAAAGATTAATGTACCGCACGGTGATAATCATGGCCTTTGGATTAATCCCCATAATAATAAGAATATGATCAACGCCAATGATGGCGGCGCCAATATTTCATTTAACGGTGGCAATTCATGGTCATCTCAAAAAAACCAACCTACTGCACAATTTTATCGCGTGATTACAGATAATCGATTTCCATACTACGTTTATGGTGGTCAACAGGATAATTCTAGTGTCGCAATCCCTAGTGCAACCAGTGGACAGGGTATCGATTGGTCCGATTGGTATCGGGTCGCTGGATGTGAAAGTGCTTACTTGGCTTTCGATCCTGATAATCCCATTGATGTCTATGGCGGATGTTATCAGGGTTTGATAGAAAAATTCAATGTGATCACTAAAAAAAGCCGCAGTATCATGGCCTATGAATATCTTGGTTTAGGTTCTGTGGCAAAAGATCAAAAATTTAGATTTAATTGGAACGCACCTATCGTGGCTTCCCCACATGATCCAAATACGGTTTACCATGCTGGGAATGTTGTATTTAAAACTCAGAGTGGAGGAGACTCCTGGGATATTATCAGCCCAGATTTGACACGAAATGAAATTCACAAACAGGATTTAGGGAGTATTCCTTTCACTAATGAGGCTGCTGGCGGCGAAGTGTACAACACTATCATGTATTTGGTTGAATCACCTCATGAAGCTGGCATCCTTTGGGCAGGTTCAGATGATGGTTTAATTCATATGACAAAAGACGGCGGTGAAAACTGGGAAAATATTACCCCAAAAGGCATGGATGAAGGTATTGTGAATGCAATAGAACTATCCCCCCATCATCTCGGCACTGCCTATGTGGCATTTACCCGCTACAAATTTGGTGACCTGTCTCCATATATTTATAAGACAACCAATTATGGCAGAAGTTGGACACTAAAAACAAAAGGAATTGAAAAAGATGCTTTTGTTCGTGTTGTTCGAGAGGATCCGATAAAAAATAATCTCTTATATGCGGGTACAGAAACAGGACTTTATTTGTCATCCGACGGTGGGAAAAACTGGGAAAAATTTCAATTAAATCTTCCCATAGTTCCCATTACCGATCTCACCATTCGTAACAATGATTTGATTGCATCAACTCAGGGAAGAGCATTTTGGATTTTGGATGATTTAACTTTTATTCATCAATTCAATGAAAAAGATATTAAAAAGGATTTTCATTTATATACGCCTCGGACAACTGTTAGGATATCCGGTGGAAGTAAAAATTCTCCCTTGATCGGTCAAAATCCTCCAACAGGTACTGTGGTTATTTATCATATCGCTGATGAAATAGAAAAAGACAGTGAAGTTAAATTGGAAATTTTGGATGATAATGATTCTATTATACGTACCATTACAAACAAAAAAGGATCTTCAGCCAAAACGTTTGGGGAAAATTATCAATCGCCTAAAATACCAGCCAAAAAAGGCGTAAATCGATTTGTCTGGAATTTTCGAGTTGACGATATAACCCTGGTACCTGATGTATCATTTTATGGTGGTTATGCTGGATATCGTATCGGACCGGGTCAGTATTATGCTCGATTAACGATGGGTGAAGCATCCATGACGCAGCCATTTAAAATTGAACCGGATCCAAAGGTTGATATTCGTGACCATGATTTTAATAGTCATCAAACATTAATGGCGGACTTGTATGGTCAAATCAACGACCTACACAGTTCAATTGTAAAAGCACGTAGCATTCGTAACCAGATTCAAAAAATGAATGGACGCTTAAAAGAGAAAAATAAAGTTGAAGATTTAATTAAAGCAGGGGAGGCAGCCATCGATGCGATCGACATGTGGGAAGGAAATGTGGTTCAAACCAAAATGGAAACTTTCCAAGATGTGGTTAATTTTCTCAACCGTCTAAATTCACATATGTTAAGTTTGCTCAGTACGATTGATGGTTCTGATCCTCCCTTAACTCAAGGCCAGCGGGAACGTTTTGTTGATCTTTCTGAAGACTGGCAAACCTATAAGGAAAAATTGAATCAAATTATGGATAACGAAGTTGGAGAATTTAATCGGCTTTATAAAGAAGAGGGATTCCCAGTTATTATTATTCCGGAATAAATACACCATGGTTTCATCTCCTAAAAAAAGAGGGAATTAAATTGCTTTTATAATGTGTGTTTTTATAGAATGCAAATGCTTTACGATTAGTCCCGTAGCATCAATACTGGACCAGTCCTTTACATCCATATGATCTGAAACCACTTTCAAAAAAAGCATTCGATCGGGTGAAACTTTCCTTGTCATCACATCATAAATCGAGCTCCCCTCCATATCAACCAACCCTTTATATTGTTTCCCTTTATCGGTAACACCCTTTGAAACAGTAGACAATTCGATTTCTTCAAAAGGATGATTCTCAAATCGATTTAAGGTTATCGTTTTATTCGTTTCATCATCAATAATTGATCGAATTAAATACATATTTCCGATAACTGTTTTTCTAGGGTTACCGCCTGCAATTCCTATATTGATAATAACGATTGAATCTAATTCCTTCAAAAATGGGGATACTTTTTCTAATCGGTAAGTAGTCTTTTCTTTCCCGACCCCTGTAATACAAAGAAAAATATTATTATTTTGATATAAATGAGAATTGGGATCTTTTATTAACCCAAATGTCTTAATAATCGGAATTGCTTCAGCTTTTAAAGCTGTTAGGAATACAAAGTTCAATTAAATAAGTAGATGTATTTCGGCTATATCAACCAAATAAAAAGTATTTATAAACGGCCTGTTTCACTTTCCATGTACATTTCAATCCTTGAGGGAATACAACAAAATCGCCAGGACCAAATGAGACTACATCGCCATCATCAGTTGTGACTTCAACTTGTCCCTCTAAGATATAGCAGGATTCTCTTTCGCTATACTCCCATGGAAATTCGGATTTATTACAAGACCAAGTGGACCACGTTCGAATCTCTTTCTCCTGAATTTCATTTTCTAAAATATGTTTAACCGTTATTTTATCCATTGTTTTCCTACTCTAAATATTGACGCATTTGGTCTACCATGTCAACACTATGGGTTTTGGCATTGGTTCCCAAATCAACCAAATCACATTGAGAGAGTGATTTTGCTATTTTAACCGTATTTTCAAATCCGTGCATCACATCTTTTGAACCAGTAAATATTAATACTTTTTGATGAATACTGCCTAATCGATCCCAAATTTTATATTTAGAAAAATTGAGCGCAGACCGTCGCAGCCTTTGCGGGTGTGCTTCATTCAAAGACCGAACATATTTTTGATATTGCTCCGGGTCCGAATCTGTATCCAAATAATTCTTTTTCATGTACCATATAATCACTGGTTTAATAACGTGATATAAAAATGGTGGTGTTATTCTCGCGATCAAAATCCAAAACCATGGCGCTTTGAACTCTGCATTTGGGCCAATTAGGATAGAATAGGATGGGTTAATTTTATCTTGACTCATGGCATCGAGAATTACTGTCGCTCCCAATGAACTGCCAAACATGATGTATGACCTACCCAATAGGTTATGGTGCGCGACAATAGGATCCAAATCCGAACCAAGCGAGTCAATACTCAAATCCTGTTTACCATGATGAATCGCCGACCCTTTTTCTCGTGTCTCCACATAGTAAACTTCAAAATCTTTTGTCATTTCCTTTAACACTATTTCCCAACTATAAATTAATGATCCCCAACCAGCGAGAAAAATCACCGGTGGAAAAGGTGATGGCTTTGGAGGCATAAAATGAATTTCAAATAGTTTCACTCCTTTTCTTACAGGAATAAATGTCGTTTCCCAAGAAACATTTTCTGCACAAAATTGCGAATAATTCATTAGCCAATCACCGTATGAATGGCATGTTTCAAAATGGTATATCGTACTGGAGGGTGTCCTACAATCTCCCCATCAGTTTCGATCACCACATTATGATCTGTTTGCAACTCTAACCATTCGCATTCAATATATCTTGTTCCATCTTTGTCTAATGCTGTCCCCGTAAACAACGAAGGAATAACTGCCATCAATTTCAATTTTGATTCTAATTCAACCAACGCGACACTAAGTTTTCCATCCCCACGATCTACGCATCGATTGTAATACATATCTCCAGCGATAAATGGATTTTTGTAAACAGTCAAATTACTAAGTGTTACATCCGTTTCGGTATCTCCATCGACGATTAGTATAACTTTCATTGGGTTCCAGGTTGCAATAGTTTGGACACCGGCCAAAACAGCAGCTGTATCCACACTAATTTTTTTAATTATCTTAGTTAATCCTTTAACTTTATTAAATCGATCTCCAGCTTGACTGATTACACCAATACTGGAATTATTCACAAAAAACCGTGTAGCCGATTCGCCATTAAAATTAATATAGTCCAAGCGAACCAAATCTATGGGAATGATTTTATCTCCCTGAATTTTTTCTATCCATGGTATTTTTTCAAACGTCTTGTCAAAATCATTACTGCTGCCTGCACCCAACACCACCAATTCCAAGTCTCCCCTGAACCCTGGTGATGTAGAAATAATCCCCTGAATGACTTCATTAAGAGTACCATCTCCCCCAAAAGAAACGATTCGCTTTGCACCATTATTAATAACATTTTTTGTGAGTTCTGTGGCATGGTTGGGTGCTTCGGTAAAGTGAACGGTATAATCAATCGATGCCGAACCCAGCTCCATTTGGAATTTTTCCCAGCGCTTTTCGGCCTGACCGCTTCCAGCAGTCAAGTTACAAATGATGGCGATTTCCTTCATAAGAATCAAAGGAAATATACAATTTGATTAATTAAAGAAAGAGAATTTTATATAACTTTATTCCGGATGCACCATGGGCACGAACCGGACCGGCAATACAGTCTCTTTGCTAACCGTTCCTGAATTACTTTTTTTCACGACCACTAATTCCTGCCATTTTTTTCCAATAGGTAAAACCATTATACCACCCGGTTTGAGTTGATCTATTAATGCTGGTGGAATTTCTGGTGGCGCCGCTGTACCGATGATGCGGTCAAAGGGCGCTTTTTCGGGCCAGCCTGCATAGCCATTGCCCCAGCGAACGTTAATATTTTTATATCCCAATTTTTGTAAGGTTCGGTCTGCCCGGTCTGCAAGCGCTTTTATAATTTCGATGGAATATACCTGTTTAACTAAGGGGCTGAGTACCGCTGCCTGGTATCCCGACCCGGTGCCAATTTCCAATACGGTATGACTCGAATCAATCTCAAGAATTTCCGTCATAAATGCCACAATATAGGGTTGGGAAATTGTTTGGCCTTCACCAATAGGAAGTGGATTATCATCATAGGCATATTTGACCACTTCCGGTGGAACAAACTGATGGCGGGGAGTTGTGCTCAATACTTTCAGCACATTTTGATCTGTTATACCTCGGATGACAATTTGTTCGTTAATCATTTTTTCAGCTTGAATAATCCAATCGGGTTTTTGGGAAAAAACCACTGTTATCATCAGTAACAATTTCATCATCAATCTGGAGCGTACCATAGTTATTCTCCTGGTTAATGGGGTCATGAGGAATCATGTGATTCCCGCACAGTGAGTATTCAAGATGCATTGTGTGCAATTATTTATGAGCACTGGTATTCGTAAAATTACATGGCACGACGTGTATTTCTCAATACCCAACATTAAAAATTAAAAAGGTAACGATTGGAAGAATTTCATTCTTCCAAAGAACCAATCGCTTTATTTTTTTTTATTGACAATTCTGATATTCAGTTCTGCCAATTGATCGTCAGAAACGGAGCTTGGGGCTTCATCCATAAGAGATGCGGCGGAGGTTGTTTTTGGGAAGGCAATGACGTCTCGGATATTACTGGTCCCGGCTAAAAGCATCACCAGACGGTCAAACCCAAATGCAATCCCACCGTGGGGAGGGGTACCGTATTTCAAGGCTTCAACTAAAAAACCAAATCTTGCAGTGGCTTCCGCTTCATCCATACCCAATAGTTCAAATATTTTGGCTTGAAATTCCGGTTTATGGTTTCGGATGGAGCCGCCGGCAATTTCGTACCCATTCATGGTCAAGTCATACCCACGGGATTTAAGCGAACCGGGATCGGTTTCCAAATCTTTAATATCAGAAGAAGATGGTGCTGTGAAAGGATGATGCATAGCAATATACCGATCAGCTTCAGCATCATATTCAAACATGGGGAAGTCTGTCACCCATATGGGCTTGAATTCTCCTGTATTAGAAAATCCTTCCGCTTTACCAATCTCAACCCGTAAAGCACCAAGGGCTGTTAGGGTTATTTCTTTTTCATCACCAATAATGAAAATAATATCTCCATCATTCATACCTGTTTCAGTAATCAATTCTTTCTGAAGTGCTTCTTCATCAAAGAATTTTGAAATACCGCCTGTGAGCTGGCCGCCATCGGCCTTCATCCAGGCCAATCCTTTGGCTTTGTATTTTTTCACAAAGTATGTGAATCCATCAATATTCTTTCGGGAATATTTGGCACCACCGGGGACTACCAATCCTTTGACTATTTCTGCAGACTTGAATGCATTGAAGTCTGATTGATCGGTAAATGGTTTAACATCTTGAAGGAATAGATCAAATCGCGTGTCCGGCTTATCGGAACCAAATGTATCCATAGCGTCGTCCCAAGTAAGTCGCGGGAACGATTTGGGCAAATCAACACCGATTACTTCTTTGAATACATTGCAAGTCAAACCTTCCATTTGGGCGAAAATCATTTCTTCATCCACGAAGGACATTTCAATATCAATTTGAGTGAATTCCGGTTGGCGATCCGCCCGGAGGTCTTCATCTCGAAAACATTTCACAATCTGAAAATAACGGTCATATCCTGAAATCATCAAAATCTGTTTATAAATCTGAGGTGACTGAGGTAGAGCATAAAACCGACCATGGTGTATTCGACTGGGGACAAGATAATCTCTAGCGCCTTCAGGTGTGGATTTCATAAGAACCGGTGTTTCCACTTCCATAAAATCCTGACCGGATAAATAGGAACGCACTGCCTGATAGGTCTTATGACGAATCTTCAAATTATTTTGGAGCTCATCGGTCCGCAATTCTATATAACGATATTTTAAACGCAAATCCTCTTCGGCGCTGTGGCGGTCGCTTATAATAAAGGGTAATGGGGCTGCTTCGTTGAGCATCTCCATTTTGGAAATCATGACTTCGATCTCTCCCGTGGACAAATCAGGATTCACCGCCCCTTCTCCTCGGTTCTGGACAGTTCCGGTTACAGAAAGGACATCCTCCATGGAAAGTTTTTTCACCGCATCAAAATCGCCGGGATAGTCTTCTGAATTGAATACGATCTGGGTTTTGCCATAGCGGTCCCGTAAATCCACAAAAACCACTTGGCCGTGGAGACGAACCGTATTCACCCAACCGTTTAAAACAACAGATTCGCCAACATGGTTGGCATTCAATTCACCGCAAGTATGTGTTCGTTTATTCATTTGTAAACTTTGAAAGTTGAAACAATGAGACTTGAAAGGTCATTTCTTATTTCGTTTTGATATGGATACAAAAATGGCAACCAGATCATTTGATTCAACCATTATTTCTTTTAATTTTTGTTTTGAATAATATTGGCTTCACCAAGAATATTTAACCAAAAATAGCTTTCATCTGTTTCTGTTTCTTTAAAACTCATCATACAATTTAAAAATAAAAAACTCGAAACGAGAACCGTTTCGAGTTTAATATTTCAAGTCTCTAATTTTAAAAAAATCTATCGTTTTGAAACCCGAAGTCTATTTACTGCTCTAAAAAGTGCTGTCTCTGCCCTTTTTGAATCAGAACCATCTGTGCCCGAAACGCGCCCTTTTGCCCGTGTTAAGGATGCCTCAGCCCGACCGGAATCAATTTCATCAGCTTTTTCTACCGTCTCCACCAATAATTGAACTTTTTCTTTTGTAATTTCAGCAAACCCACCACTGGTGGCATAGAAAGAATCTTTACCGCCTTGGGTGATTTTTATCTCCCCTACATCTAATCCAATCACCGCTTCACGATGACTTGCCATTATACCAAAAGAACCATCGGTCCCGGGACAGCGAACATAGGATACTTCTTCTGCTTCAAGGATCTGTGTTGGTGTTACAATTTCTAAGGTGAATGCGCTCATTTATTTAGGCCGCTTCTTTTTTCGCTTTTTCAATGGCTTCATCAATGGTTCCTACATAGGCAAATGCATTTTCTGGGACATCATCCACATCACCATTCAGAATCGCTTCAAAACCGGAAATAGTTTCTTCTAGCTCCACATATCGTCCGGGCGTTCCGGTAAACTGCTCTGCCACAAAGAACGGCTGAGAAAAGAATTTCTGGATTTTACGGGCACGAGATACCACCTGTTTGTCTTCATCAGATAATTCATCCATACCCAGAATAGCAATGATATCCTGTAAATCTTTATATTTCTGAAGAACACCCTGAACTTGTCGCGCCACATTATAATGTCGATCGCCAATCACACGCGGATCCAAAATTCTAGATGTAGAAGCCAATGGATCTACAGCGGGATAGATCCCCAGTTCCGCAATTTTACGTTCTAATACGGAGGTTGCATCCAAGTGAGCGAAAGCGGTTGCAGGTGCTGGATCGGTCAAATCATCTGCAGGTACATACACAGCTTGGACCGATGTAATAGATCCTTTTTTAGTGGATGTAATGCGTTCCTGCAAATCACCCATTTCAGTAGAAAGGGTTGGTTGATAACCCACAGCAGAAGGCATTCGTCCTAAGAGTGCGGATACTTCTGACCCGGCCTGGGTAAATCGGAAAATATTATCAATAAAGAGTAAAACATCTTTACCTTCGTCATCACGGAAATATTCTGCCATAGCCAAGCCACTCAATGCCACTCGAAGGCGGGCACCGGGAGGTTCATTCATTTGACCAAATACCATGGTGGTTTTATCGATCACGCCGGATTCGGTCATTTCATTATAAAGATCGTTTCCTTCACGGGTCCGTTCGCCCACACCGGCAAATACAGAATATCCGCCATGTTCTGTGGCAATATTACGGATCAATTCCTGAATTAATACAGTTTTACCCACACCAGCTCCACCGAATAATCCGGTTTTACCACCCTTGGTGTAAGGCTCCATAAGATCTACCACTTTAATACCGGTGACCAACATTTCTGTAGACGTAGTTAAATCTTCATGCTTGGGAGCTGAACGATGAATGGGATTTCTTTTTTTGACGTCAAAAGCCTCTTTTCCATCGATTGTGTTTCCCAGAACATCAAACAACCGTCCCAATGTTTCTGGACCCACTGGTACTGAAATTGGAATACCCGAGTCAACTACAGAAATACCCCGGGTTAGCCCGTCAGTAGAATCCATGGCGACGGTACGAACCATACTATCACCCAAATGCTGGGCAACTTCTAGTACCAATGGTCCTTCTTTACCACGATCTACTTCAAGAGCGTTTAATATTTCTGGGAGTCGACCGTCTTCAAAAACGACGTCGACTACTGCACCCATAATTTGAGAAATTTTACCTGTAATTTTGGACATTTTGGTTTTCCCTTATCCTTTTAGCGCTTCTGCACCGCTCACGATTTCTAACATTTCTGTCGTAATCGTTGCTTGCCGTGCTTTGTTAAATTCTAATGTTAAATCTTTAATCATATCTTCTGAGTTAGTGGTGGCATTTTCCATTGCCACCATACGTGCCGCTTGTTCACTGGCGTATGATTCCAATAAATATTTCCACATCTGAACATTGAGATGTCTCGGCACCAATGACTTCACAATATCATCTTTGGATGGTTCATAAAGTCTATCAACAACAGTATTTTGATCTGCTTCATATTCCAATGGTAGCAGTTGTTCCGTCAGCACCATTTGAGATGCTACATTGACAAATTGATTATAAACCACACGAATTTCGTCCACATTTCCATTCAAAAAATAACTGACAATACCATTCCCGATTTTGATGGCGTGGTTGAAATTGAGATTACTCCAGAAATCCACATGTGACTCAATAATAGTATATCCACGGGATTTATAATGGTCTCTGGCTTTTTTCCCAATGCAAAAGACATCCACATTTTCTTTTCCCAATTCATCAATTTCATTTTGAGATTTCCGAAGAACACTACTGTTGAATGACCCTGCCAATCCTTTATCGGATGTGACAACCACATAAGCAACTCGTTTTACTTCTCGTACATTAAGCAATGGTAATAAACCACGATCCACATCCGGGAGTAAATTTTGAATTATTTCCGTTAACCGACTGGAATATGGTCTTGCCTGCTCCATATTTTCTTGGGCACGGCGCATTTTGGCAGCCGCAACCATTTTCATTGCCTTGGTTACTTTTTGGATGCTTTTGACCGATTTAATCCGGTCACGAATATCCTTTAGATTGGCCATAACCTATACAGTAAATCCTTTTGTAAAATCACCAATTGATTTTTCCAGCCGTTTCTCCATTTCATCACTAATGACACCTTCAGCAGCGAGTTCCTTCAAATCATCCCCACTATTGGCTTCAAGGTAATCAAAAAGACTAGATTCATATTCTGAAACCTTATCCACATCGACGCCATCGATATATCCTTTGGAAGCAGCAAAAATCACCGCAACCTGTTTTTCCACGCTCACTGGGGTATATTGGCCTTGCTTTAAAATCTCAACCATCCGTTCACCACGGGTCAATTGCGCTTGTGTATTTTTATCCAAATCTGAACCGAATTTTGCAAATGCTTCTAGTTCACGATACTGGGCTAAGTCCAAACGTAAAGTACCCGCCACTTTTTTCATGGCTTTGATTTGAGCATTTCCTCCCACACGGGAAACGGAAATTCCTACATCAATGGCAGGACGGACACCAGAGTTAAACAAATTCTTTTCCAGATAAATCTGGCCGTCTGTAATGGAAATTACATTGGTTGGAATATAGGCGGATACGTCACCTTCCTGCGTTTCAATGATCGGCAAGGCCGTTAATGAACCACCACCTAAATCATCCGAAAGTTTAGATGCTCTTTCCAATAGCCGACTATGAAGGTAGAATACATCTCCCGGGAATGCTTCACGTCCCGGTGGACGACGTAATACCAAAGACATTTGACGGTAAGCTACAGCCTGTTTTGATAAATCATCATACACAATGAGTGCATGTTGACCATTGTCTCTGAAATGTTCACCCATGGCGCAACCAGAATAAGGTGCAATATATTGTAGCGGAGCAGCATCAGATGCATTCGCAGCAACGACGGTCGTGTATTCCATAGCACCATTGGCTTCTAATTCTGCCACAATAGTTGCAACAGTAGATGCTTTCTGACCAATGGCCACATAAATACAGTAAACAGGTGCATCCCCATCGTGGGTATTTTTCTGATTAATAATTGCATCAATGGCAACAGCGGTTTTACCGGTTTGTCTATCTCCAATGATTAATTCACGTTGACCTCGACCAATCGGAATCATGCTGTCCACAGCTTTGATACCTGTTTGAAGCGGTTGATTAACAGGGGATCTTGCCATTACACCTAACGCTTTCCGTTCAATGTCCAAATGGTCATTTGTATCTATAGGGCCCTTCCCATCAATTGGTTGACCCAAAGGATTCACCACGCGACCCAGCATGGCTTCCCCAACTGGAACCTCCACAACCCGGCCGGTTCGTTTTGCCAAGTCACCTTCTTTTACAAGACGTGAATCGCCGAATAACACCAATCCTACATTGTCATCTTCAAGGTTTAAGGCCATGCCATAAACGCCATTTGGCAATTCTACAAGTTCGGAACTCATGACGTTTTCTAATCCGCTAACGCGAGCGACACCGTCACCAACTTCCAAAACTTCGCCCACTTCTGATACATCTACAGACAGATCGAATTTGGCAATCTGTTCCTTCAGTAGGGCTGTGATATTATCCGTTTTGATATCCATAGTTTCCTTTAAAATAGGTTATACTTTTAGTAGTGTAAGACGCATATTTTCCAATTGATTCTGGATAGATGCGTCCAAGAATTTGTTTCCAACGCGAAGCTTAATACCACCAATCAAAGATGGATCAACATTGATCTTCAAATCTGTTGATTTCCCGAGAACCGATTCCAACGAAGCTTTGAGTTCTGCTTCACCGCTGTCGGACAATTCACTTGTTACATGTGCCGTCACTGATACGTAATTCATGGCTTCAGCAAATTTAATATTATATGCTTTGCTTATTTCCGTAAGTAGTTTAATCAGATTTTCACCCGTAATAAGTCCTAAAAATTCGGATACAACTGGGTGGCATTTGTCCCCAAGCGCTGCCTTGATTGCTTCTGACTTTTGAGATTCACTTATCCGTTTGGATAAGAGAAAGGCTCGAAATTCAGGAGAAATCCGCATGGTACGATTGACCAAGTCCAAAGAGTCTTTTACCGCTTTTTCTGAACCGGATTTCTCCGCCACATTCAAAAGGGCTTCGGCAAAGTTTTTTGCCCTAGACTCAAGCTTCATATGGTTTCACTTTTTTTAATGATGCTTCGATCAGAGATTTGTTATCTGCATCACTCAGGTTTTTTTGAATTAGCTTTTCTGCTACCGAAAGGGTCAGGTTTACAACCTCTCCCTTTATTTCGGCTATAGCTTTTTCTTTTTCGACCTGAATTTGATTTCCAGCATCCTCACGGATTTTATTCGCCTGTTCTTTTGATTTTGCAATAATGTCGTCTTTTACCTTTTCTGCGGCAGTTTTTCCTTCAGCTAAGATAGATTGTGCCTCTGATCGTGCTTTCGCCATGATTGCTTCTGATTCTTCGCTGAGTCGTTCCAATTCTACCTTGGCTTTCTCAGCATCATCAAGAGAACTACGAATCATATCTTCCCGATCTTGAAGCATTTTTAGCAATGGTTTCCAGGCAAATTTAGCCAAGACAAAAAACAGCACCAAAAAGGTGATAATTGTCCAGATAAATAAGCCTGGATCTAATTGGACTAACGGATTCGGTGCGCTGGGATCCATAATTATTTGCTATTTTCTGATTAAAGAATCAGCATTAAAAACGTGAACACTTCTGCGAGAATTGCAACACCTTCTAATAGAAAGAGTGGCAGATTCACAGCACCCGTGATCTTATCGGCAGCTTCAGGCTGACGTGCAATACTTTCGGCTGCGGCTGCAGCAAATTTGCCGATTCCAATTCCGGCGCCGATAACGATTAACCCCATACCTATTGGGAGAAATGCAGTTGCTTCCATTTTGATTTCCTTTATGTTTGATTAATGATCTACGTTAATTGCCATACCAATAAATACAGATGTCAATAATGTGAAGACATAAGCCTGAACCAGTACCACAATAATTTCCAATCCAGATATTGCAGCAGCCATGGGGACGGAGATAAACGCAACGCCAACTCCAGCGGCTGTACTATGAAACATTTCGCCAAAAATGGCCATAAGAGATAAAAGAGCCAGTAGGGCAATATGACCACCCGTCATATTGGCTGCCAATCGCATGGTTAATGCAAAAGGCTTTACCAATAATCCCATTAACTCAATGGGAATTAAAATTATATAGACCGGCCATGCCAATCCTTTGGGTGCTAAGTTTTTCCAATGATTAATAAATCCATGCGCCAAGGTTCCCGCCACCATGATTGAGAAAAATGTAATGGTTGCCAACCCGGCGGTAACATTAAAATTACCTGTAGCAGTAACACCGCCATGAAGTAGACGATTTAAAAAAGATTCAGGGTTTGTGTGAAATAGAAAACGATCTGATAGCCCAAGGACATCAAAAATAGGTATCATTCCGATGGCATTGGCAAATAAAATGAAAAAGAAAAAGGTAAGCAATAAAGGTGTCCACATCATGACCCATTTTGAACCAACATTTGGTTTTACGATTGAATCTCGAATAAATTTTACAATGGACTCAATAGCATTGATCATTCCAGTTGGCACACCACTCCCTTTTCGAAGAAATCTACGAATAGGAATAATGACCACAACAGAAACCAATACAGCAACAACCCATAACATCATGACGTGCTTGGTAACAGACATGTCAATCCCAAATAAATGTGGCAAATGCACAATAGGGTGGTGAATGTCTGAATTCGAAACGTGATGGATTATATTGTCGCCAACTTGGTCCATTACACTAGAACCGTGAGCTTGTTCGCCGCCTGATATCATTTATGTATCTTTAAAATTTCTTATGATTAATAAAGTGATTTTAACACGAACGCCTCTAACGTATGAAACGCCAGAAAAGAGCCCGCGAAACTAAACATAAATGGGTAAGGCTCAAAAGAATAAAAGTAGATAATGGTAAATAAATACAAACCAAAGACAATCATTTTACCCCCAAACCCAATCATCAAAACTTTTGTCGTTAATTGAGGGGATTTTTCTTTCATTTTGAATACAAAAAATAATTCAATTATTGACACCGCCCAGGGTATAAGAATCCCCCAAAATATTTCTAATTGATTATCAGGCTGAATGCCAGCAGCTAAGCCGAAAATGCCCAAAGCGAGTGCTGTTAAATAAATGATAGGTTTCATTTTTTAAAAACGGTCTTGGCCAGTTCATAAAATCCAACCACAATACCTAACCCTAAACCCAAAAGAAGCCATAAAGGGGAGGATTGAAAATATTGATCTAAAAAAAACCCCAATGCGCCCAAAAATAGGATGGCACCCATTAAGGTATAGGCTGCGCCGGCTGCGGCCCCAGACTGGCGAACAAAACGCTGAAATTGGTGTAAGGATTTTCCTAAGAAATGATCAGGATCATTCGCCATGATGATCGGAATAATCTTCACCCTGTGGTGGTTCCGGTTGATAATCCGGTTCAACTGTGGGTTCACTACCTGCCAACACACAATGGCCTTGGAACTTGGCACCTTCTTCAATAACCAAAGTTCGATAAATCAAATCACCCTTGAGTTGGGATTCTGCACCCAAAACAGCTCGACCCTCTACCCGGACATTCCCATCAATAATTCCACCAATCTGAGATTCAGCTGCTTGTACATTTCCATGAACCTCTCCACCGCGAGCTATTCGCACAGGGCCCTCTGAGGTCACATCCCCAAAAACCTTACCATAAATTGCCACACCGTCCTGACAGGAAACATTTCCCTGAATGACCGCATCGGCACCAATCATTGTATGTACATCTTTATATTCATTTTTAGCCATATCAATCCACGCTCATATTAGTTTTATTCAATTCTGGAAAATACAACAAAGGATCCACTGCTTTCCCCTCTTTCCATATTTCAAAATGCAAATGAGGTCCAGAACTTTTTCCTGAGCTCCCAGTTGTTGCAATTAAATCACCACGATTTACATATTGGTACTGTTCTACCTTTAATTTTTCGTTATGTCCATAGTAGGTAAAATAATTATTTCCATGATAAATGACCACCAAATTACCTAATTCTGTAGTCATGCCAGCAAAAACCACTTGGCCACCCCCAGATGCTTTTACCGATTCACCCAAAGGAACGGCAATATCAATACCAAAATGTAGACGATCTTCCGACTTCTGATTTTCGACCATTTTTTGTGTCACGTATCCATCAACTGGAATCAACGTGGGTATATAATCCAGATAACCAAACCTGAGTGGTTCATCCTCCAAAATCTTATTTAAGTCTCTTCCTTCTGATTGACTCATATCTAAGTCTGTCCCCAACGCTTTTTGTACGACCAGTTCCATTTGTTTCAACTGCTCTAAATCTCGATATAATTCCAACACTTTTTGCCGTTCACCCATTAATTCATTATATCGATTTTCCATACTTTTATGATCAATGGCTCTCGGGGTTAGGAACAACAATGAAATGACCATTCCGGTTATAATAAAGAAGAATGAAAACAATATAATCTGTACAATGATTCGAGAAAAAGAAAAACGTTTGTTCTCACCATCATGGTCCGGAATAATCAGAAAAGTATATCGACTCGGTTTCATCCCATTTATTTGATTGAACGCAATAAATCTAAGACGCGTTCCAAATCTTCATCAGAATAATAATCTACGGTAATTGAACCACCTTTTTTCCCTTTATGGGTCAAACGTACTTTTGTACCAAAAATGGAAATCATTTCATTTTCTAATTGGCGAATGGCTGCATTTTTTTGTTTAGGCCTTGATGGTTTCGATTTGGGTTTTGTTTGTGTTTTTTCTTTTACAATCGCCTCAGCACCCCGAACAGATAAATTCTGATCTAAGATTAAATGCCAAAGTTTATTCATCCCCACTTGGGTTTTCATGGCCAGAATGGCCCGACCATGTCCTGCGGATATTTTATTGTCTCTTATACTCTTCTTTATTTCAGGTGGCAGTTGTAATAATCGAAGTGCATTTGTGATGGTTGAACGATTCTTACCCACAGATTTTGCAATAGCTGTCTGAGCCAAACCAAATTCACCTTGTAATACTGCATATGCTTCGGCTTCTTCCAATGGATTTAGATTCTCTCGTTGAATATTTTCAATCAACGCCACTTCCATCATTTCAACATCGTTAGTAACTTCGATGATATATGCGGGAATTTCTTTTTTCTTTGCCAGTTTGGATGCTCGCAATCGTCTTTCGCCCGCTATCAAGATATACCAATCCCCATCGACTCGTACAGTAATGGGTGTAATTACACCCTTTTCTCGAATGGATGCTTCTAATTCTCTTAATGCTTTTTCATCAAATGTTTTACGAGGTTGATGGGGGTTCATTTTTACTTTTGAAATTGGAATTTTGGTTACGCCTGCGGGTAATGTGTCCTGTTTCTCAAGTGGGCGAATCAACGCACCTAACCCTTTCCCAAGTCGTTTAGTTGTCACGGGTTAAAATCTCCTCTGCCAAGGCCATATAATTTTGTGCACCGGTAGAATTGGCATCATATAATAAAGCAGGTTTCCCAAAACTGGGTGCCTCACTCAATCGTACATTTCGTTGTATGACGGTATTGAATATTTTATCTTCAAAATAACCACGCACTTCATCAGCCACCTGTTTGGACAAGTTTAATCTTCCATCAAACATGGTCAAAAGTACGCCCTCTATTTCCAGATTCGGATTCAAATTTTTCTGAACCAAACGAATCGTATTTAATAGCTGACCCAACCCCTCCAACGCATAATATTCACATTGGATTGGTATTATAACTGTATCGCAACAGGTTAATGCATTCAAGGTGAGCAAGCCTAAGGAAGGGGGACAATCAATCAAGATGTAGTCATATTTTTTTAAAATAGGTTTTAAAACTTTTTCCAATTGATGCTCACGAGCCATAATACTCACCAATTCAACTTCTGCGCCAACTAGATCGCTCGTAGAGGTGATAAGATTTAGATGACTTAATTGAGTTTTAGTAATAACCTCTTTTGTAGGTGTGCCCCGAATCAATGCATCATAGATGTTTTTATCAGTATTAATTAATAATTCCTCAACACCTGTGGTCGCATTCGATTGGGGGTCTAAATCAATCAGAAGCGTTTTTACCTCAGATACAGCGAGGCTAACAGCTAGATTGACTGAGGTGGTTGTTTTGCCCACACCGCCTTTTTGATTTGTTAATGAAATAATTCTACTCATTGAAATTGAATCTATATAGTGAAATATAAGTCAATAATTTAGGTGCGACAAACGTGTGAAAACAATAAGCCGGTCACTTATATTTGAAAAAGATATGTCAACTTCACCACTTGTGTACCTTGGACCAAACTGGACTTTGACCCGGCCATATCATAGCGTTGATTCAATACGATAAACAGATCGCTCCCCGGCGTATGAATCCAATTAATGCGGCAATACAATTGGAGTTGTTCTGAAAAATTATCATACTGAATCAGGGCTTTCCCAAACCATTTTCGGTTTAATGCGACTTCAGCAGTAAATCCATAAACATTTGCTGTGAATTCGCCTTGGTTGGACATAAATATAATATTTTGGTTGGCAGATCCGTACAAGGTCAAATGATTGGAAATCTGTTTCCCAATGGAGCCAGCCCAACTCGTTTTATTTCCACCAAAATAATCTCCTTTTGAAATAGAAAAGTTACCCCAAATACCTCTGCTTTGATTTGTTCTAGCAGAAAGTGAAATTTTTCTATCTCTATAATTCCCTTTCTGTATTTCAAGCCCATTACCTAAAGTAAAACCATTCGATAATTTTTCTTTCTCTTGAATAATTTTCAATCCAATACGATCTCTAGATTCAAAAATAGCATCAATTCCACCATTTATAATACTTGTCTCACTAAGGCCCTCAAGGTTCTTAACATCTCTTATGTATAATGTATATCTCATTTGGCGAATTAGTTCTTCTCCATCCCCTACTCTTGGCGTAAACCCCATTATCGCACCAGTACCTACCATATCATTTCTTTGGACAAATCCTAGAGCAGGATGAAAATCTTCATCCACACGGTGCTGACCTGTCGTTAAAAAATAACGATCATTTCTCAAATCCAACTTAATCATGGATGCAGCAGAAGGTCCTACAAGACTTGTATCATCCACCTGACTATACCAGGCCGAAACACTGCTATTTCCCCAAAACCTCATTTGACCGTCAATACCATAAACGGAATTACGGACCCCTTTACTTGACACATCCGTAATGATGGCCCCAACCGTTGTTCGATCACGAACATCTTTCCTTAGTCGAATTGCACTATAATGGGTTGCAGGTAAATCTCCATCGTCTCGAGTACGGATATTCAATGCGCCAACGGATGTTTTTCCAATTTGACCAAACAAGCGGGCACCGCCAACGACATCCTGATTCAACCCGATCCTTCGGCTAAAAAACACTTCTGTTTGGCGCGAATTTCCAAAACCAAACAATTTAGATCTAGTTAAAAAGAATTCTCTTTTTTCGGGATAAAATAGGCTAAATCTTGTAAGGTTAATTTGAGCATTATCTGATTCTACCTGAGCAAAATCCGTATTATAAGTCAAATTGAGGGTCAAGTTAGATTTTAATCCATAGTAAAGATCAACCCCACCATTTCCCAAATTATCAGATATAGTTTCATCTTCTAAGATTTGTTTTTGAGATCCTATAATACCAAAAGGTTTAATCTTAATATCATTCCCACGCTTAATATTTTTTAATCCAGTCAAATTGGCATATTGAGAGACTTGATAAACATCTGAACTATATTCCAAACCAATATGTGGCCAAATTGCACTCTCATTTTTTCTATTGATATATCTTTTTACGGCTAATCCCATAGTCAATTCATCCTTACTTGGGAATCTTAAGGTATTCCATGGAATAGCCACTTCTAATACCCAACCATAATCAGTGACTCGGCCTTCGCTTATATATACACCATCCCAAGCCCATTCATCTAAACTTGGGAGACTTTCATCAGAGATCAATGCATCATCTTGTGTCCCCAATGGATTCATTTCAAATAAATACGCATTTCTTCGATCTAAATAAGTATCAAGTGCAATTTCTAACTTATCATCCCTATGAATCCAGCCACCTCGATTAAGAATCGTCGCACGAACTTTTTCAGGTTCACTATCAAAAAAAGTAAATCCGAAATATAGATGATTATCATCATAGAGGATTCGCATTTCGGACTTTTCCGTTGGCTCACCCCCATCCAAGGGGAGTCGTTGGACGAATTCAGTAATCGGTTTAATGGTAGCCCAAACAGGCTCATCTAACAGACCGTCAACCTTGATGGTTAATTCCGTTCGAATGGCCACAACCTCGGGTCGATCCTGGGCAGCGATTGAACATAAGGATATAATGAGGCAAAAAATAAAAGGTCGTATATGCATTAGGAACTGGTGAATTATCTAGTTTTCTGGTCCGTCGTTCCACCACCATTGAGGATCAAGTTCTTTTGGATTTGGCCAGATTTCGTTCATAGTATCGCCTTCATACAAAACTCCATTTTTCATTACATATCTTATCGAGTTTGTATTTCGAATGTTTACTAGAGGATCTTTATCTAAAATAACAAGATCAGCTAATTTCCCATATTCAATCGAACCAATATCTCCACTAACTCCAATGATCTTTGCACCATTAATAGTGGCGGCTCTTAAGGCTTCCATTTCACTCATGCCTCCACTATGCAAAGACCATAGTTCCCAATGATAACCAAGACCATTAAATTGGCCATGACCGCCCACACCGACTAAACCGCCAGCCCTAATAATCTTTGTTGCGTCTTTAGCTATTTTAGAAAAAGCATATTCATCTTTTCTAAACCAAGGAACTCTGCGAGTTTTAGATTGAATAATATTATCTGGAACAAACCTTTTTACTTTGGGATCATCATGTACTTCTTCTGTAGCATAATAAAAGTTTTCACCCCATGGACCTCCATATGTAACAAGTAAAGTTGGAGTGTAAGTCATACCTGACTGTGCAACTAATTCCACAACATCTTTATACAGTGGAGTAATAGGAAAATTATGTTCATTTCCATGAAATGCATCAATTGCATGAGTTAGATCTAATTTAAGATCAAGTGCTCCTTCCGTTGTCGGCATCATACCTAGCTCATTTGCAGCTTGTACAATATAGTTTCGTTGCTTTCTATTTCCTGCTATATATGATTTTAAATTTCGAGTACGATAATGATCACGATATCGTTTCATTAAACCAATAGCTTCTTCTTTACTTTGAAAATTATTTTGCGAAAAAATTCCTGGCCCAGTAGAAAAAGCTCTTGGCCCAATCATTTGACCTGCATCCACAAGATCTTGATAGGCAAAAGGATCATTTGTAGATGTTTGAACATCCAAACCAGTCGTAACGCCCCAAGCCACATTCGCTATGAAAGTCCAATTTTGACGATCTAACAAACCTTTCTTTATTCCAAAATAATGAGCATGTGTTTCAACAAACCCAGGAATAATGGTTTTCCCATTAACATTGATAACTTTTGCTTCTTTTGGAATCCTTACAGATCGAGTATCACCCACCTTATAAATTCGATTATCTTTAATAATAATTACTCCGTTTCTTATCACCTCATCTCCATCCATTGTAATTATTTTTGCACCTTTCAACGCCACCATTCCTTTTGGTTTAGCGAAATCTGTAATAACAGTAATCTTCGTCTCTATTGCTTTATTTGAAAGTGTTTCAATCTTAGTAGAATCATCTTTGTTTGATTCAAAAGAAATAGAATCGATAGGTAGCCTATAAAAAGTTGAACCAATAGACCAAGTAATGGTATTTCCATTATCTGCCCAATCAAAATAGTCTGCGCCAATATCTGTCAACTTTTTTACTGGTATTGTAGGGCTATTCACATCAACAGTTGGTGCACTCCCACCAACTTTTGGAATTGGTAATATATAAAGTTGATTGTTTACCCCAGCTAAAGCCATTGTACGGTCTGGATTAAAACGAATATCTCGTGCATTAACAGGCTCGCTACTACCATAAAAACCTTTACCTTTTACAGCTAAATGTTCACGACGATCAGTTCCATCTAGTCGTACAGAGATTACACCATTGCCTCTTCCTAAAGAGGTAAGGCTATACCCATTCAAATAAATCCTATTAGGATCATTTGTAAAGAAAGGCTTTCCCAGTCCCCTCGAGGGCATAATCAATGTTATTTTTCCACCATTAGCACTTAGGGAAATCAAGTCCATTGGCACCGTTGGACCTCCAAATTCAGCTTGTGTTCTCAATCGATCAATAGCTGATCCACGAAGTGCAATAATTGTCTTTCCATCAGGGGTAAATATTGGATTTGAATAAAATGCAGTCGTCTTGGTTAACTTTTTAGGTGAACTTCTACCATCGACTTTTATTTTCCAAATATGACCACCACTTGCTTCCCAAGTCACATAAACTAATGACCTACTATCTGGAGACCAAGAAGGATAGAATTCACCTAAGTCACTTTTAGTTATTCGTTTATGTTCCCCAGTTTCAGTATCGGCAACATAAAGATGAGCCAACGTTGAGAATGCTATTTGTTTACCATTTGGAGAGATTACTGGATCCATAATAATTCTTGAAATTATTTGATCATCTTCAATCTCATATGGGAATGTTAATTCAGGTCCAACATCGAGATCTACCTTGGCAGAAAAGTCAATCCTATTAATCTTTTTTGATTTCACATTAATTCGATGGAATTTTCCATCTTTTGTGAAGACTACTTCATTTCCATTCGGTGCAAAATCATAAGTAGGGAGTAAATCTCTTGTAGATCGAGATTCTTGATCATCTCTTAATATTGGATAAACAAGCCAAGTATCTGTCCCTTTGTTAAGGTCTTTTATTCTTAATCCTGTTTCAGTTTTATATCGAGTACCATAAACTATATAATTACCATCCGGAGAAACGATTGGCCTTATACCACTTCCTTCTGCTCGAGTTATTATATCTTCCTTACCCGTGATCATATCACGTCTTTCAATTTGCCATGCAGGAAAACGCATATTGTAACTAAAGCCACCTCGTTTAGTTGCATAATATAAAAATTTATCATCAGGTGATATTACAGGACCCAATGTATTCTTCCACTGATTACCAGGAGTTGTGGGTGATGCTTTAGCTTTTGTAATCTGAATACCAGATCCGCCCTTGATATGATACATCCAAATTTCAAAAGTTCGAGCAGGCCATGAGGTTTGTGACACATAAACATAATTGCCATCATTTGAAAATACTGGGGATGCAAATTGCCCATCATTTGATTTCGTGAGTTGCTTTGGATTACTTCCATCATTATTGGCAACCCATAAATTTTCAGATCCACCTCTATCACTTATAAATGATATCATTTCTCCATTAGGCGAAAAAACAGGTTGAGAATCAAATGCTATACCTGAAGTAATCCGTTTTGCCTCACCTCCACGAAATGGTATTGAATATATATCGCCTACTAAATCAAAAATAATAGACTTTCCATTAGGTGAAACATCAAGTGATAACCACGTACCTTCATCTGTTGTAAATGAAATAGTACGAGTAGGTTCTAAAGGAAGATTATTTCCTAAGCTATCTGCCTTTTCTTCAGCAAATAAGAGTCCCATAGTTAACGTAAGGGTAAGCAATTTTTTCATTAATACTCCTTCAGTTAATGTCATTACCAATACTATTGGTGATTCATTCGTTTTTTGAATAAAAGAAAATATACCGGAATACCTGTTAAAACAAATGTCAGATCCTGAACTGATTTTCCCGTTTCATAATAGGCTCGCAATAAAACTAAAATGACAATTCCCAATAAATATGCTCCCGGTAAAATCGGA